>ERZ791785.67-NODE-67-length-122004-cov-44.473075_pt1 | contig 122004 bp, 97 predicted proteins | sample MGYA00509947_ERZ791785 | MGnify/ENA primary metagenome ERZ791785 (study PRJEB30046, sample SAMN00791982) | human gut metagenome | study: EMG produced TPA metagenomics assembly of the A metagenome-wide association study of gut microbiota in type 2... | reverse complement strand
GGTCGGCCAGCGCTTTATCAACGGCTTTGGCGACGATGGCGTCGATCTGTTCCTGAGTAAATTCTTGCGCCATTACAGAGGTAAGCGGAAAAAACGCGGCGATAACCGCCATGGTTAATGGAAGCTTTTTTATCATTGTCATGAGTTTCTCAATATAGGTTAATTTTATTCAGACAATAACCAGCCTATTCTGAGCTGACAGAATATGTCGCTATCATCAGAACAAGTTATTTTTTATTTTGTACGGTCACAGAGGCATTACACAATTATCGTTACCCTTCCTCCTTCGCTGATATTAAACAGGTGGTCTTTCGCCACTGACAAAAAAAACACAGCACGAACCAATAAACGCTATTTCCCGGCAGCGGATAGACGGCGGAATACATGCCCCCGCAGGGGCATGTCAGCAAAAATTAACCAAAGATATAGGTATTGACGAGATTTTCGAGTAATTCCTGACGCCCGCTCTGAGGCTGCGGATTCAGATTATGCTGCTCAGCGTATCGGGCAATATTATCCAGCGACATCTGCCCGCTCATAATTTTCTGCCCCAGCTCGCCCTGCCAGCCGGCATAGCGTTTTGCCAGACCCTGATCGAGCTTGCCATCCTCAATCATGCGCGCGGCCAGCTTGAGGGACAGCGCCATCACGTCCATGGCGCCAATATGGCCATAGAACATGTCGTATTTGTCGGTGCTCTGCCGGCGAACTTTGGCGTCAAAGTTCAGGCCGCCGGTGGTGAATCCCCCGGCTTTGAGGATCTCATACATCACCAGGGTATTTTCTTCCACGCTGTTCGGGAACTGATCGGTATCCCAGCCGAGCTGCGCATCGCCGCGGTTGGCATCAACGGAGCCGAAAATGCCCAGCGCGATGGCGCTGGCGATTTCATGGTGGAAAGAGTGCCCCGCCAGAGTGGCGTGGTTGGCTTCAATGTTCACCTTGATCTCATTTTCCAGACCAAACTGCTTCAGGAAGCCATACACCGTCGCGACATCGTAATCGTACTGATGCTTGGTGGGCTCCTGCGGTTTCGGCTCGATAAGCAGCGTGCCGCCAAAGCCAATCTTATGCTTGTGCTCCACCACCATCTGCAGGAAGCGGCCAATCTGCTCGCGCTCCTGGCGCAGGTCGGTATTCAACAGCGACTCGTAACCTTCTCGGCCGCCCCACAGCACATAGTTTTCGCCGCCGAGCTGGTGGGTGGCGTTCATGGCGGTCACCACCTGCGTGGCCGCCCAGGCAAACACCTCCGGATCGGGGTTGGTCGCCGCCCCGGCGCCGTAGCGCGGGTGGGTAAAGCAGTTGGCGGTGCCCCACAGCAGTTTCACGCCGGTTTGCTGCTGTTTCTCCGCCAGCACTTCGGTCATCACGGCGAAATTATGCAAATACTCTTTCAGCGACGCGCCTTCTGGCGAGACGTCGACATCATGGAAGCAGTAATACGGCACGTTGAGCTTGTAGAAAAATTCAAACGCCACGTCCGCTTTGCGTTTGGCCATTTCCAGCGCATCGCCCGCGGCCTGCCAGGGACGCTCAAACGAGCCGGCGCCAAACATATCCGCGCCATTCCAGCAGAAGTTATGCCAATAACAGGCGGCAAAACGCAGATGATCTGCCATGCGTTTTCCCAGCACGATTTCATCCGGATTATAGTGGCGAAACGCCAGCGGATTATCGGTTTTGGGTCCGGCAAAGCGAACGCGATCAACCTGGTCGAAATAGGTTTGCATGATGAACTCCGAAATTGAGAAACAGGAAAATTAACAACTGTGACACATCGTGTATTCTCATCGTCGGTTGCTCAATTACGTTATTTCACTCGGCGATTGAGAAAATGCTCAAATGTGAGCCATCTCGCAAATAAAACTATTTTAAATATCTCGCTTCGCGCGCGTATAGAGTACACTTCCTGGGGAATTCAGGTATCCATACCAAATTAAAATGCCGGTTTTGTCGCAATGCCTGCCTGCCCAAAAATTAGCGGCGGATAACGGTTCAACGCAGGCGATACAGGCCTTTGCTTCGAGGATCACAGAAGTAAAAAAACATAATTACGTAATTTAAAAACGTAATAGATTCTTCCAGGTCAACTGTGTCAGAAAGTGTTTCACCTACACAAAACAAACCGGAGTCTGCTTAGAATGAGTAAAAACATAATGCACAGTCGGCATGATGAATATCATAAATTAACCCGCGGAGAACGAATTGGTTATGGCATGGGCGACTTTGCGCAAAACCTTGTTTTCGGCACAATTGGGGGTTTTCTGGCTTTGCATATGCTGACGGTAAATACCATCAGCACGGCAACGGCAGGCTTTATTTTTCTTTTTGTCCGTATCATTAATGTGTTTTGGGATCCGATGGTCGGAACCTACGTGGATAAACGAACCTCGAAAGCAGGGAAATATCGTCCGTGGCTGTTACGAGCCGGCGTGCCGCTGGTGATCCTGTCGGCATTACTGTTCGCGCCCATCCCTGGGGTGAAAGGTTCGGTGGCTTTCGCCTTTATAATTTATCTGGCGCTGGACTTAGTTTATTCCTTAGTCAATATTCCCTATGGCTCGCTGAATGCGTCGCTGACCCGCGACCCGGAATCGATCGATAAGCTGACCAGTACCCGCATGATGCTGGCCAACAGCGCCAACCTGCTGGTCTATACCCTGTTCCCGATGTTTGTGCAGATGGCGGCGCCGAAAGATCGCAGCCTGAAAGACACCGGCTTTTTCGGCCTTGAGCTGAATCTGGGGAACTATACCGATCCGTCGGCGAACTACGCCTGGTTTGGCGTGTACGCCATCTATATGATCATCGGCGCGGTGGCCCTGTTTATCTGCTACAAATGCACCAAAGAACGCGTGGTCGCGACCGCCGAGCAGACCGCCAACGTCAAAACTACCGACCTTTTCCACGAGCTCAGACATAACCGTCCGCTGGTTATTCTCGGCATGTTCTTTATGCTGGCCTTTACCTTCATGTTCTTCATGAACACCGTTAACGGCTTCTTCAACCAGTTCGTCGTCGGCCACTCCGAATGGATGGGCGCCGTGGGTCTCGTCGCGTCTATTCCCGGCATCGCCTTCCCGGTGTTCTGGCCGAAACTGAAAAAAATCTTTGGTAAAAAAGGCTTCTTCCATCTGTTCCTCGCCATGTTCATCGTCGGCGAACTGCTGACCTACGTCTGGTCCCGCGAAGGGATGCACGACGCCCTGTGGCTGGCCTACATCGCCACCTTTATTAAACAGTGGGGCTTAACCTCCGCCACCGGCTTTATGTGGGCGCTGGTACCGGAAGTTATCGCGTACGGCGAATTAAAATCGGGCAAACGCAATGCCGCCATTATCAATGCCATTATGGGACTCTTCTTCAAGATCGGCTTCACCATCGGCGGCGCTATCCCGCTGTGGCTGCTGGCGGTGTATGGATTTAATGAAAGCGGCGCCGTGCAGAGCGCCAGCGCCATCGATGGGATCATTATGACCGCGGTGTGGATCCCAATTGCGCTGGCCGCTATTTCGATGGTGATCATGCAGGTTTATCCGATCTCCGATAAACATGTGACCGACATCAACCGTCAGCTGGATGAGATCCGCGTGTAGTTAAAAAAATTATAAATCAGACCGATCCTTAACTTTCCATTTTAAAAGGTGTAATGAAATGTCACTTATTCAAAACCCGATATTACGCGGCTTTAATGCCGACCCCAGTATTATTCGCGTCGAGGATACGTACTATATTGCCAACTCGACGTTTGAGTGGTTCCCGGGCGTGCGTTTACATGAGTCGAAAGACCTGAAAAACTGGAACCTGCTGCCTTCGCCGCTCTCCACCACCACCCTGCTGGACATGAAGGGCAACCCCTCCTCCGGCGGCATTTGGGCGCCGGCGCTTTCCTGGGCCGATGGGCAATTCTGGTTGGTGTATACCGATGTGAAGGTCACCGAAGGCGCCTTCAAAGACATGACCAACTATCTGACCACCGCGAAGGATATTCGGGGCCCGTGGAGCGACCCGATCAAGCTGAACGGCGTCGGGTTTGACGCCTCGCTGTTCCATGACGACGATGGCCGGAAATATATCGTCCAGCAAACCTGGGATCACCGGGAGTACCATCACCCCTTCGATGGCATTACCTTAACGGAGCTGGATACCAAGACGCTGAAGTTAATGCCGGAAACCGCGCGCACTATCTACCGCGGCACCGCCGTGGCGCTGGTCGAGGGGCCGCACCTCTATAAACTGAACGGCTACTACTATCTGTTTGCCGCCCAGGGCGGCACCGTGTTTACCCACCAGGAGGTGGTGGCGCGGTCGAAAACCCTCGAGGCCGACAGCTTCGAAACCGAGCCGGGCGACGTGTTCTTAACCAACGTCGATACCCCGGACAGCTACATCCAGAAACAGGGCCATGGCGCGCTGGTCTCCACCCCGGAAGGCGAATGGTATTACGCCTCGCTCTGCGCCCGGCCGTGGAATCGCCCGGGGGAATCCATCTACGATCCGCGCGGCTGGTCAACCCTCGGCCGGGAAACCGCGATCCAGAAAGTGTACTGGGACGACGAAGGCTGGCCGCGTATTGTAGGTGGTCACGGCGGGAAAACCTTCGTCGAAGGGCCGAAAGACGCCATCTTCACCGAAAGCGCCAGCGATAATAGCCAGCAGGATGACTTTACCTCGCCAGCGCTCGACCCGAACTGGAATACCCTGCGGGTGCCGTTTACGGCCAAAATGGGCACCACCGGCAACGGCAAATTAACCTTAATCGGCCAGGGTTCGTTAGCCAATACGCATGACCTGTCGCTGATTGCCCGCCGCTGGCAGGCCTTCTATTTTGACGCCGCGGTGAAGGTGAAATTCGAGCCCTTCAGCTACCAGCAGATGGCCGGGTTAACGAATTACTATAACGACCGCCACTGGAGCTTCGTCTTCCTGACCTGGAATGAAATTAACGGCAAGGTCATCGAAGTCGGCGAAAATAACCGCGGGAAATACACGTCGTACCTGAAAGATAACGCCATCAAGGTGCCGGACGGCGTGGAATACGTCTGGTTCCGGACCAAGGTCCGCAAGCAGACCTACAGCTATGAATACAGCTTCGATGGCGTGTCGTTCACCGAGATCCCGGTCCAGCTGGATGCCGCGGTGCTGTCCGATGACTATGTGTTGCAGAGCTACGGCGGGTTCTTTACCGGCGCGTTCGTCGGCCTGGCGGCGGTAGACTACGCCGGGTACGGCACCCAGGCTGAGTTTTATCAGTTCGAGTATCAGGAACTGGGCGATAGGTTAGCGGCCGATGGCAGTTACAGCTGGGAGGCTGGCGAGACGCGGGATAAGTAAGAGTGTGTGAGCCCACGCTACCGGTAAGGTAGCGTGGGGTTTGTGAACTGTGGGAACGCAACGGTTATGCGCTTCCGATTTTTTCAGGCTTGCGCCGCAGGGGTTTTTAACGACGGGACGTATATTAAGCTTGCGGCTGATATGAATGAAGGCTGCGTAAAAACCAAATAAAACTTGCTCACCCCTCATTTATCACCTGATACAACGGGATCATCGCCGCCCCCCTTGATGCGCTCTGCACTCCCATTGAAGACGCAGCCAACCTCACTCGCGGACGGTTAGGATCGAAACGAGTTTCTAGCCGCTGGTTCAGCTCCTCCACCAGTCGGCTGATAATCGGTTTTGGCATCACTCCACCAAGCACAATTATCTGCGGGTCCACCCACTGTACACAGCCAAACACAGTCTGCTCCACCTGACCTCTACAGCGTTCAAACCAGCTTTCCAGCAGTGGATGCTGCTCGGCGATCAACTCCGGCAGCTGGTTTTCAGTAAACCCTTCGCGATCCAGTGTGGCAAGCAGATCCTTATATGAGGGTCGCGGCGTACCTGATGGAAACGCCATTCCAACTTCACCAGCATTGCAGAACCCGCCGCGCAGCATTTTATGCCCGGAGATAATCCCTGCGCCAATACCGTAGCCAAGATCGATAAAGGTCAGATCGCTGTACGCATTCCATTCACCACTGTATAGCTCACCTACCGCAGCTGCGTTGGCATTATTCTCCACCCACGTCGGCCACGGCAGATTGTCAGCAAATGTCTGCTGTAAATCCGCATCGCGCCAGCTCTCCAAAGAGGGCACGCAGTGGCGTTTGCGTCCATCGGCTTTCAGAAAGCCCGGCACCGCATAGCCAATGCCGAGAATACGCGCGTGCTGGAGCTGGCGCTTTTTCAGCGTCTGCTCCACCAAGGTTTTGATCTGCACGAGTGTGGCGGACAACGGCTGATTTTCAAGGTGCGCTTCGGAAAGTGACAACAACTGGCGACCGCTGAGATCGACGACTGTCATATCGATGAAGCCGGGACTAAACGACAATCCTATGGCACAGCCTCCTCCAGGATTAAGACGCAATGGCAGCGATGGCTGACCGCGCTGGCCGGTATTACGTTCTCCTTCAACCACCAGACCTAAGAACATCAGTTCCCGACACTGCTGGGTGATCGCTCCCGCCGTCAATCCAGACAATCGCGCCAGTTCGGCACGCGTCACCGGCGCGTGCCTGCGGATCAGTTCCAGTAGCAGGCGCTGTGAACCACGAAGTTCAAGGCATTCAGATTGGGAATCCATGGTGTCCTTATTTTTCTAACCCCAGCGCAGGCCAGCTTCTTCAATAAGCCCCTGCAGGTAAGGAATATCGTCGTGGCTGAGCATATCAATCAGCCCCGCCTGCATCCAGCCGATAATCATCGAACGACTGTCGCAGCCGAATTTATAGTCGTACTGCTCCAGCGGAGTCATGCCATTTCTCACTTCATGCAGAAACATCCGTATTCCGAGCCCGGCTTCTTTGTAAGCTCGTAGGTCGCCAATATGGGCGAACTCAAATTCAAAACAGACACATGAGGCGTTTGATTGTTGCACCGCCGCCAATTGGTTATTGTAACGCTCCAGCGTTACCACCTGTAATGCCAGTTGTGGAATTTGTGCCTTCACCTGATTTATTAACACATGATTGAAGCCTAACAACTGGATATGGTTGATGGCTTCCGGTTGCTCGTGAAGTAGCTCGACCAGTACAGAAACAAATTTATCGTGTCGGTTACGCTGTTTCACCTCAACAATCAGCCCCATATCATTTTCCACCGCCCAGCACAATACGTCCGCCAGTAGGGGAATGTGTGTTCCGATAAATGAGGGATGGAATTTCATGCCAAAGTCGCATGCCAGCAATTGAAGGTACGTCATCTCCTCGACAAAGCCATCACCAGAGGACACCCGGTCGATACGGTGATCATGCGTGACGACCAACTGGTTATCCACCGTCAGGTGAACGTCGATTTCAATACAGTGAGTTCCCGCCAGGCGTGCAGCCTCAAATGCTGGAAAGGTATTTTCCGGTGCGCAAGTGGAAAACCCACGGTGACTGTTGGCCAGTACTATTCCCTCTGCCGCCCGATGAAAGTTAAATGCCATCTGTAGCTCCTCATGATGAAAGATGATAGTTAACTTTACTATTTAAATTTAATAAGAAAAGAAAACTCCGTCAAAAGACAAAAATCATGCTTAAAACATCTTACTTATCATTGTTTATCATGGTTTTTTTGTTTTAACGATCAACATCACATAAATTTTATATTTAGTATGTAAATTTAAACACCCATTTGATGCAACGGAAAACGAGAGCTTATGTCAAAACTGGTGCTGGAACAGGTAACCAAAACGTTCGGCGAATTCTATGCCGCCAGGGAAATCTCGTTCTGCGCCGAAGAGGGGGAATTCGTGACTCTGCTGGGGCCAAGCGGCTGCGGTAAAACCACCCTGCTGAAGATGATCGGCGGTTTTCATCAGCCGGATAGTGGGCGCATTCTGATTGGCGATAAAACGGTGAACGCGCTGCCGCCGGAAAAGCGCAACACCGCCATGTGCTTTCAGTCCTACGCGCTGTTTCCGCACCTCAACGTGGCGCACAATATCTGTTTCGGCCTGAAACAGAAAAAGGCCACCATCGGCGAACAGCAGGCCCGGCTGGCGGAGGCGCTGAAGCAGGTAGGGCTGGAGAGTCAGCGGCTGAAAATGCCCGGGCAGCTCTCTGGCGGTCAACAGCAGCGCGTGGCGCTGGCGCGGGCGATGATCACCCGTCCAGACGTGATCCTGTTCGACGAACCGCTCTCCAACCTCGATGCCAAGCTGCGCGAGAGCGTGCGTTTTGAAATTAAGGAACTCCAGCGGCTGTATCAGCTCACCTCGATTTACGTCACCCACGACCAGGCGGAAGCGCTGGCGATGTCGGACAAAATCGTGGTGTTGAACGCCGGTAACGTCGAGCAGATCGGCCAGCCGGAGGAGATCTACTACCGCCCAGCCAACCGCTTTGTGGCGGACTTTATCGGCGCGGCCAATATCGATACCGCACAGGTCACGCCCGCAGAGCAGCCGGGCTATTACCGGGTACGCTGCGCCCTCGGTGAGTTTTATGTCTTCTCTGAGCGGCCGCCGCGCGCGGAGCACTGCTATATCTGCTGGCGACCAGAAGATGCGCAGTATGTCGGCCAGCCGCAGGCGGGAGACAACCACTTCACCCTGACGCTCGATAAAATGGCCTTTATGGGCAACCTCACCGAAGCCTGGGGCCACAACAACGCCGGACTGTCGGTGCGCCTGCAGCTGATTAAAAAGCCGCCCATTGCCCCCGGCGAGCGCGTTTGCTTCCGTCTGACGGAAAACGCCATCCATTTTCTGGAGCCGGTATCATGAAAAACTGGCGCAACGAGCTATTCGCCTGGCTGTTGATGCTCAGCGGGCTGGGCACCATTCTGCTGCTGATGGGATCCACTTTTTATGTGGTGATCGCCCAGAGTCTGGGCTGGTTTAACCTCGAAGGCGATAGTCATTTCTCTCTAGAGTACTGGCGCAACATGCTGCAGGACGAGGTACTGCAAAGCGCCCTGTTCTACTCCGTAAAAGTATCACTGCTGGGGGCATTCGGTTCGGTAATTTTCGCGTATCCACTAGCGCTGTGGCTACGTAAACCGATGGTCGGTAAAGCAGGGATTATCGCGGTACTGCGTGCGCCGATGTTTATCCCCGGTCTGGTGGCGGCGTTTCTGTTCGTCAATATCGTGGCTTATCACGGCATCATCAACGAGCTGCTGCTGGCGCTGGGCATTATCAGTGAGCCGCTGCGGATGCAGAACGATGATTTCGGCTGGGGTGTCGTTATCCTGCAAATCTGGAAGAACCTGCCCTTAGCCCTGATCCTGGTCGGCGGCGCGGTCAACGCTATTCGTAACGACGTGCTGGACGCCGCCAGCAACCTCGGTGCTAACCGCTGGCGCAGCTTTACCGGCGTCGTGGTGCCGCTGACGCTGCCCGCCGTACAGGTGACGCTGATTCTGGTGTTTATCGGCGCGTTGGGAGATTTCGCCTTCTTCTCAGTGGCCGGGCCGCGCAACACCTACTCGCTGTCACGCCTGATGCAGGCCACCGCCATGGAATACGGCGAGTGGAATAGCGCGGCGGTAATTGCAGTGATCATTATGGTCACGGCGGCCATCTGCACGCTGCTGATCGCCCTGCTTATCACCCCATTCGCAACCCGCAAAGGAGAGCTCAAATGAGCCACACTGCCAATGGTCGTCGGGTGGTGACGATTTCGCTGATCTTTTTCATGGTTGCCAACCTCATCTGGCTGGGAATGCCGTTCGGTATGGCGATCCTTTGGTCGCTGGTTGACGCGGACCATCCGTGGAGCTACCCGGATATCTTCCCGCCGGTGTTGTCGTTCAGCCGCTGGCTGCTGGTATGGGAAAAAACCTCGCTTGCAGAGGCGCTATTGAACAGCTACACCATCGCACCTACGGTAGCGGTCGCCAGCCTTCTGCTGTCGCTCCCCACCGCGTATGCCTTCGGGCGCATGACCTTTCGTGGTAAGGCGGTGGCGGAGATGCTGACGCTGATCCCACTGGTGATGCCGGGAATGCTGATCGGGATTTTCTTCAGCGCCATGCTGCTCAATCTCAATATCGTCAACGCTTTTATCAGCATTGTTATCGGCCATACGGTACTGACGCTACCCTATTCGATTCGCATTATGTCGGCAGGGTTTAAGGCTGTACCGCAGGATCTGATCGATGCCAGTCGTGACTTAGGCTCTGGTGTGTGGTGCACTTTCAGCAACGCCTACCTGCCGCTGCTGAAACCGAGCTTGCTGGCGGCGCTGATTTTTTGTCTGGTGCGAAGCCTTGAGGAATTCAGCATCTCATACGTACTGGGCGCACCGGATTTTATCACCGTCCCGACCATTCTTTACTCTTTCCTTGGCTATTCCTTCGTCCGCCCGGATGCGGCAGTGGTGTCGATGATTCTGGTGATCCCCAACGTCATCCTGATGGCTATCATCGAGAAGTTGCTGAAAGGGAATTATCTGTCGCAGTCAACGGGGAAAGCCTGACCTTTTACAGGAGATAATGTGATGAAAAAAGCAGTGATAATTATGGCGGGCGGCCTGCTGTGCAGTTCTCTGACAATGGCGGCTGAGAAGGCCGACTGGGATAAAGTACTGGAACAAGCAAAACAAGAAGGCAACGTGACTTTTCATGTCTGGTACCTGCAATCACAGTGGCGAATTTTCGTGCAGGAATTTGAAAAACAATACGGCATTAAAGTACGTATTCCGGAAGGCAGACTCGACGGCAATGTTAATAAGTTGCTGGCGGAAGCGGGCAAAAAGAAAGGCAGACTCGACGTTATCGCCATGTCTGTAACACAGTTGCCGGTGATGATGGGATTGAAAGCGCTAGCAAAGATTGACGATTTACCTGGCTATGATGACGCCGTTCATCAGATTCAGAACGTCGATACTCAGGGTTATGCCGTGGCGTTCTGGGGTAATCAGACCGGTTTTGCCTATGATCCGAAACAGATTGGCAATCAGGCACTGCCGCAGACACTAGATCAATTACAAAGCTTTATTAACGCAAATCCAAAGAGGTTCGGCTATAACGACCCAAATAACGGTGGCGCGGGGGAAGCTTTTATCCAGAGAATCGTCACCATTACGGGCGGTGATTTTAACAGCAAAACGGACAGCATTGACCCAACGGTAGTGAAACGCTGGCAGAAAGGATGGCTGTGGTTTGCCGCTAACCGCGACAACATAACACTGACAGCCTCCGGCGCTGACAGCCTGACTCGCCTGAACGATGGCGAGTTGATGCTGATTCCCATCTGGGAAGACCATCTAGTTGGGCTGCAAAAAACTGGAGCCATTACCCCAAGGCTGAAATTTTACGTGCCGGAGTTTGGGATGCCCGGTGGCGGCAACATCGCGGCGATTGCCGCCAACAGCCCACATCCGGCGGCATCACGGCTGTTCCTAAACTGGCTGATCCTGCCATCAACCCAGAAGGCAATGAATCAAGCGTTTGGTTCAACTCCCCTGAAGAAACTGAGCGGTCCGGACACCGCAGTACAATTTTACGGTAAAGCCTACAGCAAACAGCTTAGGAGAGTCTTCGTCCATGAAGTTATGACGCAGTAAACCCTAAGTATTGATTCTGAAGAGTAAGCGCAGGAAAGACATCGCACGAAGGTTTCTGTTCAGGAACTCATAACCTCGGACATAAATCATCACAAGCAATTGATTTAAAAATTAAATTATAATTATGACACTATATCATTCCCCTACCAAGCTTAACTTTACTGGTATAACACGCTGGACTGCGGTACTGCTGAGTTTATCGCCATCGCGCCGCATCCCCCCCCAATCATCATGGCCCATCTACATCTTATCAACGATGAGACTAGCCCAATCGGGAGGATTGATATGAACTCGAAGATAACGTCGCAGGTCGTTCAATCTCACCTGATGCAAAGCTGTTTTGACCAGCAATCTTCATCTGCCGAGGGTTGTGCCCGCCCGTCAAAGGAAACCGCGATGATCGTGACGCTGGACCAACTCCGTCCTTACGAGTTCAATCCCAGGGTTATGCGCAACCCCAACTATGACGATATCAAAGCGTCGATCCGCCAGCGCGGTCTGGACACGCCGCCACCTATCACCCGTCGCCCCGATCAGGACTATTACATCATTGCCAACGGCGGTAATACCCGCTTGTCAATCCTCAATGAGCTATGGCAAGAAACTCATGATGAGCGGTTTTGGCGTATTCATTGCCTTTACCGACCGTGGGGTGGGACGTCTAAACAGCTTATGCATGGAGAACTGCGATGTCTGATCGGTCATCTGGCAGAGAACGATCTTCACGGTAAATTGAGTTTTATTGAGCGGGCGCTGGGGATCAGTAAAGCGCGAGAGTTGTACCAGCACGTTGAGCAATATCAACTCTCGCAGCGGGAACTGGCGGAACGCCTGAGGAAAGATGGCTACCCGATCAACCAGTCACAAATCAGCCGCATGGAACAGACTCTGGAATATCTGCACCCCTATATTCCTCAAGTACTGTATGCCGGGCTGGGGCGTCCACAGATAGAAAAACTACTTTCCATGCGGACTGCGGCGCTACGAATCTGGGAACAACATGCCACCGATGATTTGGGTTCATTTGAAAATATCTTTTCCTCGGCGCTATCGCTGTTCAATGATCAGCCTGAAGAGTTCTGCTTCGAACTTGTACAGGATGAGCTATTAGGACTACTGAGTCAGGCGCTGAACGTTGATTACAATCTGCTGATGCTGGATCTGGATCCTTCCGAGCAGAAGCGCCTGGCCTTACTCGGCCCCACTCAGGAATCGCCGCTTTATATACAGAAAGAGGCCTCCGCAGCACGTTCTACTGTATACAGACGTAAACCGAGTTCCAAAAGAAAAACGGTTCTCTCTGCGCCAGACTCGCCTCTGGGTTCCACACTAATGTGTGAAAGCAACGATCCCATCATGGATATCTGGTGTATTTCACCCCTAATTGATTCAACCCAGGCATTGCAAGCGCTAAGAAACCAAGTTGCGCGAGAACTGGCGGAGTGTTGTGGCATCGACGGTAAGATATTTCCTGATAACAATGTAGACGATGCCGACTATAAACTTAGCGCGATTACAACAGCCCCAGATGTATATTCCCAAACTCAAGCCCGCGCCTGCAGAGCTCTATTGATGACACTCAATGGGGTTCCCCTAACAGCAGATCTGGCCGCTACTCTAGATCCGATACTACTTATCCGACGCGAACAGAATAGATTCGTGTTCAGCGATCAGTTCCTTATTAAAGCATTCCGGTTAATTCGCATCGTTCGTCGGCTTATGGAATTACAACAGGACGCAAAAAATGATACCAACGATTAACCATGCTATTTTGTCACAGGTGGTGCAAGCCATTAAGGCTGGTAACTTACGTTATTGCGAAGCTTTGGGCTTTAATCATGATGAATTAAACAAACTATGTTCCCTTTCCTATGATGAGTTACTATATCTGACAAATACCTCTTCACATTTTCTAAAAGTGACAGTCAACCATGACGTTCTACGCAAAATGCTTGTTCAGGTACAACAGGAGCACAAACTTCAGCAGATTGTGAACCAGGCAGTGCAATTGGGTGGCTCAATCGCCTTGATTAACCACTACTTCGGTATTCCGACGGCCGAAATTAGCGCTCGCCGTCGACTTATGGGGATCAACATTCGCCAGGGGCGCAGCCAGGCTCCAGATGAAGAAGAAGAAATCGCACTCTGGAAACGCTGGCAAGAGGTGAAAGTAGATAATCTTGATTCAATACAAGCGCTGGAAGTCATGATGCAGCTAACTCGGGAACGATCGCTCTCATTAACCGTCGTCTGGAACCTGATCCGGAAGTGGGAAACGCGTTGAATACCACTTTTAGCAGTTCCATAAATGGAAGGATTATCATGATACATGAACTAAGCAAATCGGTTTAGTACCTCTAGCATCTCATCAAATCCAATCAATTCACTACTAATCAATAGGTAAAAGAGTGATGCCACTGTCATCACAATGCGCATCTAAATCTACAAAAATCGCCATTTCAAATAACCACCCCAGATCTTAAAATGTCTAGCCATTTCGCATCCAGAATTTACGATATTTACAAAGCGCCACATTGAAACACCCCGGATAATCAATCTCCATGTTATCTCTCATATCTATAGTAAGGTTGTATATAAAGATGAAATCAACGGCAGCACATGAGGCTGCTACTATTTATTTTTCATGTCAGAAGAACGACCTTTCCTTGTAGGTTAAAAAACCGAAAATACCGCATTCCCATACCGAGAGACACCATAACGGGCTCTACTGGTTAATTATTCAAATTGAGAAATCAATTTCATAATGTAAAACCCTGCTTGTTTTCATAAAGTAGTTGCTGAGTTAACCAGCTTATTAATCCGATGGGGATGTTTATAAAATGGATGGCATTCAATGTACTTTCTTTTATGTTCCTCACGAATATTTATAAGCTTACTTGTCTGTACCTATAGAATTCCCCTATACATCCAATATGCTAAAGGTTTTGTTATGAACAGAAAAAAAATCTTTTTTCTGCTACCTGCCCTTTTTCTTGCTTTTCAGCAGTCAGCGCAGGCCGCCCATGCAGATTATGAAAATAAAGACTTCCCTTTATCAAACTGTGACTCCTTGACGATAAAGCAGAAGAAAACAGATTGCTATGTCGATTATGCTGTGAGCCATCATTTTTTTTACTGGGGGAAATTCATTTATGGTGTTAATGGTTCCGGCCCAATTGAAGATGGTTTTGCCAAAGCGTATCAGACAAGTCCGAACGAAGAAAAAATTGCTAACAGTTATGCTGCCGCCCAAATACGCAACAAACACGTTAAAGAAGGAATTGCTCTTTATCAGGAAAATTTCAAAAAATTTGGCGATTTTGACTCAGGTTATAATGCGCTGGTTTATCTACGCGCTTTAGCTAAAACTCCAGAGGAACGTCAGCAGGCAACCGGGAAACTACACCAACAATTACAACAACATTTCCCTAACCAAACGGCAAAGTATGACGCTATCCTCGATGCAGCAGACAAGGTGCTTCAGGACACCAATATCATTCATTTCGATATGCCTAAGGTGGCCCATCCGGGGCGCTATCATGCAATTGTCGTTCTGGGTTATCAACTTGATAAAGAAGGAAATCCACAGGAACCGCTAAAAGGTATTATGGCGCAAGCGCTAAAAGTGGCCAAACAGTATCCAGACTCAAAAATTATCGTTACCGGCGGCGTACCCCGCAATAATCGTGTTGAAGCGGAAGTGATGTGGAAATACTTTACCGAAAATGGAATCGCTCCATCACGCATCATACCTGAGGTGCTCTCTTACGACACCGTACAGAACGCTAATTACACAGCGATGATCATGCGTAATTTCAATATACGGGAGGCGACGATCGTGACCCGAGCAGGTCATATCCGCAGAGGTACGGTACTAATGAATAATGCGCTAAAACTGTATGTTCCATGGCAGGTAAATTTGACATCAATGGCATGGAAAGACAGTAATTTCGCCACAGAGGACGACGCAAAAAAACCGCCAAAACTCGGTAGCGGCGATTACCGCTCCACCTATCGGGATGTATTACGGCTTTACCGTCAGGAATATCCAGGCTTCGCCATGTGATAAAACAAATCAAGGATATAGATTATGCAGAAGCGTATTATTGCAGGATTAATCACAGGTTTAATTACAGCGAATAGCCAAGCCGTTACCCTTTATGAAAATAAAGAACAAGGAGCCAAGCTTGATCTTACTGGTTCGTTACGCATGATGTTAGAAAATAGTTCTAAACGCGGCAGGACAGATGGCGATAGCGATTCAAAATTAAAAGATCAGGGTACACGTATCGGGCTGAAGTTTAAACGTGGTCTGGGCGATCAGTTCGAGAGCGACAGCTGGATGAAGAATCTGAGCGCCATCGCCTATTTCGAATATGGCGGAGATACTCAGGCAGCAGAAGATAATTTTCATTTTGACAACAGACAATCTTATGGGGGGCTGAGTTACAAAGGTATTGGTGAACTAGATTTTGGTAGAGTGAAATCCCCCTTCGATTATGTTCATCAGTCTGATTATAGCTATGAATATGGCAGCAGCGGGGCACTTTATTTTGGCGGAGGGAAAATAGCTCGTGTTGGTGGCGGAGATAATAATTTTATCAAGCGAGAATCCAATACTATACGTTTTATGTCTGAACGCTGGCATGGTCTAAAAGTGGCAACATCCTATACCATGCAGACTGGAACAAATATCAATGATATCGATAACGCTTGGGCGATGGCGCTACTTTACGACTCACCCTGGGATCTGACATTAAATGCCGGTATCGCCCAACAGACTACCAATGGTTCAACCGATGCCAACGTCAAAAGCGGGTACACAGACGTGAAAGCGGACAAAGAAAATATATGGGGTATAGGGATGAAGTACAACATCCCACAAATTAATCTCTCACTGGCTCTGGACTATGGTGGTTATCAAATCAAGAACGGTAATAAAGGTAGCAGCAAAGGTTATACCGCTTATCAGGACACCATCAATGTCGATCTTTTCGGAGCTGGTGCTAAGTGGACCTGGGATAAATGGGGTATCTACGGAGTCTATGGACTGCGCGATGGCGATGCGGCGGCTGACAATTATCAGGAAACCCGCACTATTTTTGGCACCGATTATACCTTCAACAAACAATTCATCCTGTGGCTGGAGTACTGCAACATGACCGTCGATTCCGATGATGCGGACGATCGGTACAGTGACGACAAAATTGCTCTTGGCGCACGGTATTATTTCTGACAGGAGAATCATGATGAAAGCTTACACGCTAAGTCTTATTGCACTGGCGCTAACCTCTTCACTGGCGCAAGCCGCAACAGCCGATCTGGTGCTGGATAAAGTCGTAACGCTGAACCGCCATGGTATCCGCCCACAGATGGATACGGCAAAAATCCAGGCAATGTCGCCAGAAACTTTCCCCCATTTTCAGGGCAAAGATGGCGAGCTGACCATGCACGGCTACGCTGCCGTCACACGCATGGGAGATTATTTGCGGGATTACCTGCAGCAACGCCAGTTCCTTAAAAAAGATAGCTGCCTCAATGCCGACGATATTTTTGTCCGCACCAGCGCCAAACAGCGCACCCGTATGACAGCTTACGCCCTGATCGATACACTGTTTCCCGGATGTGGCGTCAAAGTCAGCTCACCCGCCAGCAAAAAAGATACACTGTTTAAACCCATTGATAATGGCGTCGCTCCGCTAGATGTCGCCAGGGCCAGCAACAGCGTCTTACAAAAGATGGGTGGCAGCCTGGAGGCGGCAAAACAGCGTTATGCCGGTGACATAGCAGCGATGCAAAAAATCGTTGACCCCAACTGTAAAGGTGATCAATGCACCTACTCCAGCGGTGAATGGTCGATTAAGAACCTGAAGGATCGCAATATTGAGCTGGAAGGGCCTCTATTCTGGGGTAACGAGTTGGGTGAAACCTTCCGCCTGCAATATGCCGAAGGACTGCCACTGGAACAGGTTGCGTTTGGCCACGTCAAAAATACTGACGACCTGACACGGCTCAACAAACTGCATCAGATTAAGTTCGATCTAATACTTCATGACCCGTATATCGCCGCCCGCGCTGGCTCACAACTACTGAGCCAGATCCTCTATACGCTGGAAAAGGGGTCTGGTTTCCACGACCCCAACGCCAGCCCAGAGATTGCCGCCAGCGCGCCGGATGCACGGATGGTCATGTATTTCGGCCATGACTCCAACCTGACGCCACTGCAAACCCTGCTCAATGTCTCCTGGCATCTGAAGGGCTACCCGAAAGATGATACGCCGCCCGGAAGCACGCTGATGTTTGAACGTTATCGGGATAGCAAAACGCATCAGACGTATATAGGCCTTACCTTTATGACGCAAAGCCTGGATCAAATGCGTCGGCTGGAGCCGCTAAATGTGAAGAATCCACCGCTGCAACAAAAGCTTAATCTGCACTGTAAAAACAGTCCGGACGGCTGGCTGTGCCCGATAGATGAATTTGCCGCGCAGATTAATAGCCGTCTCGATAAGACTGCGATGATTGCGCAGAACTACGCGGAATAGATTTCTCCTAAGTGGTTAATGCCAGAGTACCATAAATACTTCGAGTTAGTTTGAGATGTATCGATTTAATGTGACAGTCAATACACCTACAACCAGAAGTATGGTTGGTATAGCCACTGCTTTTCTTACTTTGGATCCTCATTGGCCTGCTTTGCAGGCCTTTTTTCATACTCACCACCACTGGGACCTAAAACGAGGCACTATTCTGACTGTGTTCAAAGAACATGTCTCAAGCAGTCAGTAACCATTCAACGGGCCGAAGCCGGACCGTCATCTCTTCCAGGATAAATTCCGTTCCTGTCGCAAGCGTGGCCGCTAACCCGACGATGGCTTTTGAAGGATACCGACGCCCCTCAAACTCGATCTCATACAGACGCGCGCTTTTAAACTGATGCGCAACGCCTGCATCGTAAGCGCGAATGGCGGCGATGATGCATTCCCTGGATAAATGGTCCGGTAGTTTTTTCATAAGACATAGCTATCTGATGGCGCGAAGCTTGAGTATAAATAGAAAGCTATGGGCTTTTCGAACAAATAAATAGCAGTGATAGTTAAATCGCGATCCACGTAAACCGCCGCATCTGGTGGGTTGATCGGCAAGGATTTTGCGAGCATCATCGCATTTATTATTGAACGCAAGATCATTCGGCTGTTTGCGCAGGGGATTAGCTACCAGGACATTAGCCGAGAGTTCGAAGATTTATATGCTTTCAGCATGTCAACCGCCACCATCAGTGTAGTACGATAAAGTTATCCCTGAACTAAAACAGTGGCAACAGCACCCGCTGGAAAAGGTTTACCCCTTCGTCTGGCTGAACGTATTCACTATAAAGTCCGTGAGAATGGCCGCTATCAGAGCAAAACGGTTTATACCGTTATGGCGCTGAATCTGGCAGGCAAGAAAGAAACTCTGGGCCGGTATCTATCAGAAAGTAAAGGCGCTAACTTCTGGCTGTCTATATTAAGCGACCTGCAAAACTGGGGCATTGAAGACATCCTGATCGCCTGCGTGGGCGGGCTGACCGGCTTCCCGGAGGCGATAAACAACATTTATCCGCAGACAGAGGTTCAGTTGTGCGTCATTCACCAAATCAGTAACTCGATTAAATACGTGGCCTCAAATGACCATAAAGCTTTTATGGCTGATCTGAAACCGGTATATCGCGCGGGGTCGAAAGAAGCCGCAGAAACGGTGCTGGATGAGCTGGAAGCGAAATGGGATCAGCAGTATCCAGTGTTGCTCAAGTCGTGACGACGCAAGTGGGAAAATCTGTCAGCATACAATAGAATTTAAGAAACACGGAGTCAGTAAAATACTGTACGTGAAAAGTGATGCGGAAAGTTAAAACCTCGGTGCAACGACTAAACTCATTGATAAGTTTTTTACTGCGATAATCGATAGTTTTGCAGACTATAGGCGTGCGAATGAATAGTCACCTAAAGGCTGGCAGGCAATAATTAACAATGCTGTAACAGTTATATGGCTTTCAGGCAGCGTATTATTATACGCTGCCTTTTTCAACTTGCCGTAATAAAGCATGTTTTTGGATAACGATTAAAAAGTGAATAATTGTAAACAGCTTCATTTTTGTAATATGAGTTAGGATAGAAGTTGACTTCTTTGCCAAGCAGAGATGCTAAAATTGCCACATGCAGCCTGTCGGTATTGACAACTTTATACTCTTCAAGAAAGTTTATCATGCAACGGGTAGAATTACGCGCCAGAAATTCATTATCCCAATAATCGCCATTCCAGGTGAGCGAAATATCATGATTGTTTTCTTTGTAGTCTCCAGTTAGAGATTCGGAGTCCGTTCTGAAGCAGTTGGCCTGTTTTTTATAGACGGGTTTAAGTGACAGGTATTTATTAAGATCGAGATAAAATGCCATATCATCAGTAATGAATACGTTCTTGTTTGGTTCGTAGTTGAGAGATTTAATATAATCGAAGGTGATATTTTCTCGACAAAAAACAACAAACTTATCAATATTGTTGATGAATAAATCGCTATACCCTCTGATTGTCGACGGCATTATTATTACTTTATGAAACTTCCCAATATTATTCTGGATAAAGTCATGACCTTCAGAATACAATCCTTCTATCAGGTTTCCTCCGCCTCCAAAAATTAAAATATCAGTTTCAGAACTGTAGCGCTCGCCATCTCTGTAAGGGATATAGGTAAGAGCATTTCGTTCAAAAAAGTCATACGTCGCAGATGCAATTACACCATCACCAGCATTACCAGGGTTTGCCTTATAGACAAATCGATGAGATAGATGATAAGATTTTAGAAGCAAATCAAATTTTAACTTCATATTGGTCATTTTTTATCCTGTTTAACAGAAGCTACCGACTGCTATCTTACACTACTTCAATTCACTAATATCATAGAAAAGTCTAGGTTACAAAGGAAGGGTTACAATGAAGAAAATTCTTATAATGACGCCGGACATTGAGGGGCCTGTCCGTAACGGCGGTATTGGTACTGCTTTCACTGCCCTTGCCACTACTTTGGCAAAAAAGGGGTATGATGTTGATGTATTGTATACATGTGGCGACTATTCTGAATCATCTGTATCGAAATTTAGCGACTGGTCACGTATTTATAGTACCTTTGGTATCAATCTGCTAAGAACCGGACTGATAAAAGAGATTAATATTGATGCACCGTATTTTAGAAGGAAAAGTTATTCAATTTATCTCTGGTTGAAAGAAAATAACACCTATGACACTGTTATTTCTTGTGAGTGGCAGGCAGATCTTTATTACACTTTATTAAGCAAAAAGAATGGAACGGATTTTGAAAATACAAAGTTCATTGTAAATACTCACAGTTCAACGTTATGGGCTGATGAAGGTAATTACCAGCTTCCATATGATCAGAACCATCTTGAACTCTATTATATGGAGAAAATGGTGGTTGAAATGGCGGATGAAGTTGTTAGTCCGTCTCAGTATTTAATTGATTGGATGTTGAGTAAGCACTGGAATGTTCCTGAAGAACGTCATGTAATTTTAAATTGCGAGCCATTTCAAGGGTTTGTGACGAGAGATGATGTTACAGTTAAAATAAATGAAAAGCCAGCTTCTGGCGTTGAGCTTGTATTTTTCGGCCGCCTTGAAACCCGTAAAGGACTTGACATATTCCTGCGTGCATTAAGAAAACTATCTGATGAAGATAAAGAGAGCATTTCTGGAGTAACCTTCCTCGGAAAAAATGTCACTATGGGGAAAACTGATTCATTTACTTATATTATGAATCAGACTAAAAATTTGGGACTCGCAGTTAATGTCATCAGCGACTATGATCGTACCAACGCTAATGAATATATAAAAAGAAAAAATGTATTAGTCATCATTCCATCACTTGTAGAAAACTCACCCTATACTGTTTATGAATGCTTGATTAATAACGTTAATTTTCTCGCTTCAAACGTTGGTGGAATTCCAGAGCTTATTCCGCAGGAGCATCATGCGGAAGTTCTATTTATTCCTACACCTGTCGATTTATACGGAAAAATCCACTATCGCTTAAAAAATATAAATATAAAACCAGGGCTTGCTGAATCACAAGACAATATTAAAGAAGCTTGGTTTGTCGCAGTTGAACGAAAAAACAACCGCACATTCAAGAAAATCGATGAAGCTAACAGCCCGTTAGTTAGCGTGTGTATAACTCACTTCGAACGTCACCATTTGCTTCAGCAAGCACTCGCATCAATAAAATCTCAGACGTACCAAAATATTGAGGTCATCTTGGTTGATGATGGAAGTACGACAGAAGATTCTCATCGTTATTTGAATCTCATCGAGAATGATTTTAACTCTCGAGGCTGGAAAATTGTCTGTAGTTCTAATAACTATCTGGGTGCTGCAAGGAATTTGGCTGCGCGACACGCCTCTGGCGAATATCTGATGTTTATGGACGATGATAATGTTGCTAAGCCTTTTGAGGTAGAAACGTTTGTTACTGCAGCATTAAACTCTGGGGCCGATGTGTTAACCACACCAAGCGATCTTATTTTTGGTGAGGAGTTCCCTTCTCCGTTCCGTAAAATGACGCACTGCTGGCTTCCGTTAGGGCCTGATTTAAATATCGCCAGCTTTAGTAACTGCTTTGGCGATGCTAATGCGCTGATCAGAAAAGAGGTTTTCGAAAAAGTAGGCGGATTTACTGAAGATTACGGTTTAGGTCATGAAGACTGGGAGTTTTTTGCCAAAATATCATTACAGGGATATAAATTGCAAATCGTCCCGGAACCTCTATTTTGGTATAGAGTTGCAAACTCCGGCATGTTGTTAAGTGGAAATAAGAGTAAAAATAACTACCGCAGTTTCCGTCCTTTTATGGATGAGAATGTTAAATATAACTATGCAATGGGGTTGATACCTTCCTACCTCGAGAAGATTCAAGAACTTGAGAGTGAAGTGAATCGCTTGCGGAGCATCAATGGTGGTCATTCTGTCAGTAACGAGTTACAACTTTTAAATAATAAGGTTGATGGTCTTATTTCTCAGCAAAGAGATGGCTGGGCCCATGACCGTTTTAATGCTCTGTATGAAGCAATTCATGTCCAAGGCGCAAAACGAGGCACCAGCCTGGTTCGCCGGGTTGCCCGGAAAGTGAAATCAATGTTAAAATAAAGTAATATTCGGGGCCCGAAAGGGCTCCGCAAAAACAATATTAACTTTCAGCTAATTTTAAATTTGTCTGTAAATAACCCTGTTTTAGTTGCATGCATTTTTGAGTTCCCGGCCAGATTTGCCCCTGGCCCAAATTCAGTGCAGTGCTAAATCAGAGATCTTCGTCTTTCCGGAGACTTCGGATGAATTCAGCCGGAGTCATGTCATTTAATGATGAATGCGTTCTCTCATGATTATATTCCCTGCGCCAGTTGTCGAGTTTGTCCTGCGCATCTTCCAGCGAGAGAAACCAGTGAATGTTCAGGCATTCATCCCGCAGACTGCCGTTCAATGATTCAATAAACGGGTTATCCGTTGGTTTTCCGGGGCGGGAGAAGTCCATTGTGACACCGTGCTCATACGCCCATTTATCCAGACTTTTCGAGATAAACTCGCTGCCGTTATCTGTCTGAATACGTACCGGCAGGCGCTTGCCCGGCACCCGCAACCTTTCCATCACACCGACCACATCCTCACCTTTCAGCGACTTTCCGGCATGGATCGCCACACACTCCCGACTAAAATTATCCACTACAGTCAGCGCCCGGAAACGTCGTCCGTTAAACAGGTTATCCGACACGAAATCCATACTCCAGCACTGATCGACTCCGGTCAGGACCGGACGTTGCTGACGATGTGCTGCACTGACATGCCTGCGGGGGCGCTTTTTGCGCAGGTTGAGGCCTTCCAGACAGTAAATCCGGTGTGTTTTCTTGTGGTTAACAGGCCAGCCTTCCCGCCGCAGCTGAATATGAATACGCGGGAAACCGTAGCTCCGCTATTTACCGGATACGCAGGGTTATCGCCCGATCATCCCGCCGGCTCTGCCAGTGGTAAACGGTTCTGCTCTGCATCAGCAGTCCGCATTCCCGTCGGACACTGATACGGTAAGCCTCCCGCAGAAATGCACCGCCTGACGCTTCTGAGCCGGCCTCAGAACTTTCGTTTCAGTACCTCCTGCAGCATCTGAATCGCCAACAGTTTCTTCAGCCGCTGATTTTCATCCTCCAGTTGCCGCAGACGCCGCAGTTCGGTCACGCCCAGACCGGCGAATTTCTTCTTCCAGTTATAAAAAGTGGCTTCAGAAATGCCCATCTTCCGGCAGACTTCCCCGGCGCGGGTGCCGGTTTCGGCCTGTTTCAGAGCAAACGCAATCTTTTCTTCGGTATAGCGGGTCTTTTTCATGGCGATGTGCCTCTCTGTGAGATGGAAGAAAGACCGGAGACTTCAGTTTAGCCTGGCACTGTTTTCAGGGAGGAGATCAACACCCCCACCGTAGTTCGCGGAAGGATGTAATGAAACGATTGGCGTTAGCCCTGCTTTTATTTATTTTCAAAGAATTGGTTGTAGCTTCCGTTCTCACGCCGGAAGCCGACCATTATGACAGCTATCTGTTAGTCGGCACTTAGCCCGCAACAGCCATTGCTGGAACAACTTACGACCTTCTGTTCCGGCCAGTGTTCTCCAGACTGCAGGCCAAGCGGTGCCATATTCTAAGCAACCACCAAAGGTGAAAGAACATACTCGCTAGATAAGTTCCAGCGTCACCAGCTTTACCAGCAACACCGGCTAACAGGTAACCACAAGTAATTTACCGGTCCGCGATACCGCCGCCCTGATCCAGCTTCATAAAAGACAGGCTCTTGCTCTGTTGGAATGCAGGCAATTGTGGAAATCTCGTCTGCAACTGACCGTGCGGATAAACACTATCCATAGCTGGCGACCTGCTCCCATTGATTAACATACTTTGATTTTATTACAATTGCTCATTTACTCGCCAACACCAAAAACTTACACTTCCCACATGGAATTAAAAGCAAAAATAAGGATAAGGACGAATGGCTATTGGTCATTTTTTATTTAGGGGTGATAAGACCGCTTGCGGTGGCAGGATTCTTGAAGGATGCCCCAACCATCAATTTTTCGAGAAAGATATGGCATGTGAAGGCCATAAAGTAACCTGCGGCAAACATCCAGGGCATTATCGTATCTGCGGTGGCCTTGATAGTGACGAAATACATGGTAAAAGAGTAGCCGGAACACTGCACAGCCGTAGTTCCTGTCCCTGCAAATCACGTTTTATTCCTTCCATCGATGACACTTATGAATTTTCTACAGGGGCAGCGAAAGCCGACACAGCCCAATCTCAAGTCGTCGAATTTCCCGTTCTCCCCCGCCCGATTTATGATCCCCAAGCTGATAATGTGACTGACACCTGCAAGTCAGAAGATAACCCGCTGCTGAACGGCGTTTATATATGGACTGAAACGACAAGTGCAGGTCATGTTTTCGTTTCAGTGCATGAGAATAACAATATCTTCCTCTACACCTATGGACGCTATGGACGCACTGATAAAAGTACCTTCACTGGGGATGGGATTTTAGACTTTTTCCAGGATGAAGATGCGCGTAAGTATTACCGATACGAACTTTATGAAATGGGAGCTCGCGCTTTCCGCATTGATGATGCAGATCCTAAAATAATCCGTAAATTCTTCGAAAACCTTTGGAATGGCGGTGTAACACCAATTCAAACGCCAAACATGCAAGATGGTACAAAGCGAAGAGGCCGAACCATTGATAAGTATGATGTCACTGGTAGCAACTGTACCACTCACTCAGCCGAGGGGCTCAAGTTTGCTGGCTCAAAGGTATTCGAACACGGTTACACATCCACGACAACACAGCTACCAATCGACATAGAAGAAGATTTTACTATTCCGGTTTCACTGCAAAGATATCTTGAATCAAAGAGTGCAGACTTCTCATCAATCCTCGTTGTCGAAATGACTAATACATTCAAACAGCAGTACCCTAACACCGAGAACAAAAGCCCTCAATCAATAGGAGGGAGTGCAAAAATTCAACAATCTGCTGCCGATTCCGCTGCTGTTGCTGGCTCAACATCCCCCTACTCAGGCGGTACAGTAGGCGGTTCATTGGGAAGCACTTACGATGATGAATAAGAAGTTCTGGATCAGATGGGTGAGTATCGCGCTGATCTGTGCAGCGTATTACGCTATCGTGCTTTATTTCGATCTGGTCTTCGCTCTTAACTTTACAGAGACAATGAGTCAAGGCGGAGAATTTACCCCTTCTCAATGTACCTGGTTTGTTAAGGAGCTAGCGCAAAATCACTCTGATTCGGCTTTAGCCTCCATCATTGGTTTCGCTGTCTGCGTCCCTTTGATCCTGCTCATCTTCAAGAAAGTGAAATGACTGTCAAAGGCTGGCGAGATCCAGCCTTTTCCTTCCTCCCTCATTTTAGACAATATGTAGTGGCACACTGAATTTGGCCACCCTGGACTGCCCCCACCACTCCGGTAGACGATTCTGCCCTAAAGTTTGAGTAAAGGAGGTTCGACTGGCGCTTCGTCAACATCATCACCCGCGCCCTGGTGGCACTGGGCCAGCGCCCGGACTACGCCCGTATCGCCCGCCACGTTATCAACATCGACGAACTATTTATCGACTACGCCCGCGTCTTTTTGCCCAGCCACGACCGCCAGGCATGGGACAACGTGGTACGGATTGCCGGTGGCATCACTGAGAAAAACACGCCACGTAATCTTCAGGGAAGGGACAGCTACGTCGTCGCGCTGGAGCAGTACCTTTCAACCACCCGATTACACGACACGATCCTCGACGGTCTACGTACTGCCGTGCGCTATGACAAAACCTATTTCGATAAGATCGTCGCCTCGCTGCTGCCACTGCTGGAAAAACTGACCACCAGAAAAATCTCCCAACTGCTGGCCCCGGACTACGGCGACCTTAACGACCCGCGCCCAGTATTCAACTGGCAGCAGGCCATTCGCCAGCGGGCGATTATTTATGTCGGGCTGGATGCATTGTCTGACGCAGAAATTGCCGCCGCTGTCGGCAATTCAATGTTCGCCGATCTGGTCAGCGTCGCCGGACATATCTACAAGCACGGCGTGATGGATGGCCTGCCGCAGACGGAAGAGAACCCGGCCATCAACCTGCACTGCGATGAGTTCAGTGAACTGATGGGCGATGAATTTATTCCGCTAATAAATAAAGGCGGCGGCGCAGGTGTAGAGGTTACGGCCTACACCCAGACGCTCTCCGATATAGAAGCCCGCATCGGCGACCGCGCCAAAGCGGACCAGGTCGTCGGCAACTTCAACAGTCGGATCATGATGCGGGTGCGGGAATCTGCCACCGTCGAATTGTTGACGAAGCAACTGCCGCAGGTGGATGTGCTCAGCAACAGCATCAGTTCCGGCGTTACCGACAGCGCCGACGCACAGGGCAATATCAGTTTTTCCAGCAACACCCAGGATCGGATGAGCAGCATACAGGTGCCGTTACTGGAACCCGCCTCACTGGTACAGCTTCCCAAAGGGCAGGCGTTCGCTCTGCTGGAAGGTGGTCAGCTCTGGAAGCTACGCATCCCATTACCGGACGCAGCACACGATCCGCTGATGCCGGAGAACATCGCTCAAATCACCCGTTATATGGAAAAACAATACGACAGCGCGCCCGTATGGTGGAACCGCCCGGAGACAGTTGTAACGGCGAAAAATGACCCTATTTTATGGCTGTACGACAGCGAAACCACGGAGAACCATACCGATGATACCCCGGACACACCGCCAGCTCGTGAGCGTTGAAGTGATGTGGCCTGCGCAAACTCTGCCTCTTCCCCTGCAACAGGCGGTGGAAGCGCTGACGCAGGGAGAAACGCCCGACCAGATTATCGCCCAGATGAATTTGCAGGGCTTTCAGGCATGGCGCGAAGCTACATCGCCGCAAGGCGAACACGACATTTTTCAGATACGACTGGATGAGGCACACGAGGCACGGTTCCTCTGCCGCTACATTACTCTGCCGCTGCACTGATGCCCGAACATGCGCCACCAGGCCCCGTGCGTCGCCCCGGACTGCTCGGCTGGATAGCATTACTTCCCGGCGTGCTGATCGGTTTTTGCCTCGGCGCGTGGATGCTGGCGATAACGCTGGAGTGGCTGGGCGAGGCGTTTTTCTGGCGGAACACCTGCGCCAGTCACAGTGAGCAGGTATTGCAGGTGACATGGCAGTGGTGGAAAAGCTCTGCTGGCGCACCGATGTGGTTAGTAGAAGACCTCGCGATTGTCAGCGATACGTTGCAGAAAGGGAGCGCGGCGCTGATTGCTTCTCTCAGTGGTCAAAGCGGGTTGTTCTGGACGGAGGCTGTCACGACGGTAATCCGCTGCGCGTTACAGTCTGCGAGCAATATCACCCTCACCTTTCTGCTACGGCTGGTGGTTCTGTTGCAGGCACTGCCGCTATTTGCGCTGATTATCGTCGTCGGGCTTATTGACGGGCTGGTAAGACGCGACTTACGGCGGTTCGGCGCAGGCCATAAGTCCGGGTTTGTTTATCACCACGCCAGGCGTATGATCGGCTCCAGCCTCGCGGCAACGGGGCTGGCGTGGCTGGCGGTGCCGGTTTTTCTTAAGCCATCATATATGTTAGTACCAAGTGCGGTGATCACCGCACTTTCGGTATCACTGGTTTTGGGAGCGTTTAAAAAATATATCTAACACTTTTGTCCAAAATTGTTGAAATAATATCATCCCAAAGTTTCCCTAGTTAGATTAGGAACATTCATCAAACGAACTAGAGATCACTTCTTTCAAATCAGAAAATGCTCTGGAATCTTCGAATTTATGAGTTATAACAAGCAACTCAGAAGAGGCTTCTATAAATACAGGTTCTAACCCTTTTATAATATCACCATCATATGAATGAATAATATGACAAATCAACCCTTCAAAGTAGAATCTGAATGTATCTACTTCAATATCACCTATTACTTGCTTTTCATAAATTGGGGTCCGATTATGATGAACTCCTATGTTAGATATTTGATTGATATACATTGGAAGAAAACCAGGTTCACCTGATTCCTTTCTTACTATCATTAGTTTAAGAACATCCAGCTCTTGCTGAGGAAGATATATATCAGACATTTCTTCTCTCTGAGAAGCAGCAGCTCGCCACAACAAACTAATAAAAAAGAGCCTTACTAATTTAGTATTCAAACCACTTACAGTTCTTACTGGTTCATCCAAACGATAACTTGTCGGAGAATTTTTCCATTTAGGACCAAAACCACTCCATATTAGTTTATGTTTTCTAAGTTCACTGATAGCCAAATCGTCTATTTCACTGAGTATTTTTTCACCTTTAGCAGTTACTAAATTATAATCATACCAACTATTAGAACGCCAAACAGGCCTTGTATTGAGAGATGTTTCTCTGTATCGCTCACCATTGTCACTTAATTTCGTTACGGCTTTTGGTAATATATGCGATCGCTGAAAAGGGCCAAAATCTCCTGTTAGCTGACAAACCCCACTCTTTTTTGTTTTTTTCTTTTTTATCATGTCATGTATCACCTGTTCAAAACCATCTAACTACAACTGGACTGACCCCATGCCTGTAGACAAATTCTGTCCTCACGACGAGGCCTGTTCGAAGGCCTCCGGACTGACGCCGCCGAGATGACTGTGGCGCGGGGCCCGGTTGTAGAACACTTCAATGTAATCGAAGATATCCGCCCGGGCCAGATCCCGGGTTTTATATATGCGTTTTCTGATCCGTTCTTTTTTCAGCGAACTGAAGAACGATTCGGCCACCGCATTATCCCAGCAGTTGCCACGCCAGCTCATGCTCGGCGCCAGGTTATTGGCCCGGCAGAAGCGCTGCCAGTCGTCACTGCCGTACTGGCTGCCCTGATCGCTATGTACGATAACCTCGCCGTCCGGTTTTCGACGCCACACGGCCATCATCAGAGCGTCCAACGCGAGTTCGCGAGAGAGCGTGGGCTTCATCGACCAGCCAACCACGTTACGGGCGAAGAGATCAATAACCACCGCCAGATACAGCCAGCCCTGCCTGGTGCGGATATAAGTAATATCGGTGACCCAGATCTGATTGGCCCGGACAACGGTAAACTGCCGCTGCACACGATTAGGCGCAACCACTGAAGGTCTGCCAGCGATACGACGCGGAGCTTTATAGCCGCGCACGGCTTTAATCCGGTTCAGTTGCATAATACGGCCCACCCGGTTTTTACCGCAGTTTTCCCCGATTTCGTTCAGGTCGCCATGAACCCGACGGTAACCGTATACGCCTCCGCTCAGTGAATAGGAGTCACGGATAAGCGTCAGCAGACGCTGGTTATCTTTATCCCGCGCGGAGACCGGGTTATGCAGCCACGCATAAAACCCGGCCCGGGCAACGCACAACACCCGACACATCGTCATGACACCCCATACAGTGCGGTGCTCATTGATAAAGCGGTACTTCAGTCGGGCTCCCTTGCAAAGTACCGCGCGGCCTTTTTCAGTATGTCCCGTTCTTCCTCAGTGCGCTTCAGTTGGGCCCTGAGCTTCAGGATCTCGCTTTTCGCTTCCAGTAAATCACGGGCATGCTGCTCGCTGTTATCGGGTTTAATAGCCCGCAACCACTTATAGAGACTGTGTGCTGAAACGCCCAGCCGATCAGAAACTTCGGCGACGGAATAACCGCGTTCCGTTATCTGACGGGCGACTTCTTCCTTAAATTCAGGTGTAAATCGTGGTGTGCCCATACGCTCCTCCTATGCTCAAACTATAGGGCAGGATCGTCTATCGGGGCGAGGGCAATCCATTACTAACTGAAGGTTGTATCTAATCCTGGGGGCAGGTCAGTGCGAACACAACTCCCCGTACTTTCCTCTTCCAACTCAAAATCATCGCACCTTGCTGACCCAAGAAGGGAGCATGCCCTACATTAGTATCCGTACAGCTCATACTCTATTGATATCAACAGCGCTTCAGCACAACAAAGTAACTTGATAATCGCGACTTAAGGTGAAGATGCCAAAAACTCGTTTGAGAGCAATCAATTCAATGACATGTCAAAACTGTACTTTCCATTGAAAATCTGACTCATGGCACTTGGCTGCAAACTCATGCTTGGTAAGATAGATCATAAAACAGCTCATTGGCTACCTTGTAAGAAATGTGGCATCAAAGGAAAATTACGATGGATCTTGTTGATAGTATTGAAGCAGGCAAGCTGACGATCAGTGAATTGATTGATGCCCTGGCGAAAGATAAAAATTACTCAGCTTCCAAGTGGGATCAGCGATACCGTGAATTTACGACCTTGCTACAACAAACCTCAACTTTTACTGAGCCTGAAACGGATGATTTAGTTAAGAGGCTCTGGTATGAACGTGATAACGGTATTGCCAGTATTCGTCAGGGCGTTCCATCATTAGCAGAATATCAGCAAAGCCTCCCATTGCTTAGAGAACTCACCGAACGTATTCGTCAGCAACCGAATGAAGCAACCTACCAATACGTAGGCAGTGCGCTACAACAGGCTAAAGAGACCGGAGAGCTTAAGCGCATGTATTGGAGTTTAAGAAATCGCGTCTTTGCCGCGTTCTCGCCAGAAAACTACACCAGTACTGTGGATGAGAATGCTTTTAATAAAGCAGCAGAATTCCTAAATCAACACTTCCATCTCGGTTTGGTACTGACCGGAAATTGGTTACAGAAAAACTATGAATTGAAACAAGCCATACACGCCCAATCTCCTAACAAAGATCCTTATTACGTGAATATGGCCATCTGGCATCTCTATGAATTGCTCCGTGAACGCGATAATGAACAAAAGCAGGAGAAAGTAGCTAGCACGACATCCATAACCAGCAGTGAGCCCATCGAGAACGAGACCATTCCACATTCACCAACTAACGTGATCTTCTTTGGCCCCCCAGGCACTGGCAAGACCTTCACGTTGCAGCAAAAAATGAAAGAGTACACTTCTCATGCAGTTCCTGCTGATCGTGATGCCTGGCTGGATTCTCGCCTTGAATCGTTGAACTGGATGCAGGTTATAACGCTGGTGCTGCTCGATCTTGGGAAACGAGCCAAAGTTCGCCAAATTATTGAACATATGTGGTTTCAACGTAAGGCATTATTAAACGGTCGTAATGGCAACCTATCGAATACTGCCTGGGCAGCTTTGCAATCCTATACAGTTCCCGAGTCGTTAACCGTTGATTATAAGAATCGGCGTGAGCCTGCCGTATTTAACAAAACAGATAACAGCGAATGGTTGATAGTTGATTCACAGCTCGAGCAAGTGGAGGATTTGGTAGAGCTCTACGCCGAACTTAAACGCGGTCCAAAATCTGCCGAAGCTATACAGCGTTTTGCAGTGGTTACGTTCCACCAATCTTACGGCTATGAAGAATTTATTGAAGGTATACGCGCTCGCTCTGACGAGAGTGGCAATATCTCTTATCCCATTGAGCCGGGTATCTTTATACGCCTATGTCAGCGTGCCAACGCCGATCCAGGACATCGCTACGCCATTTTCATTGATGAGATCAATCGCGGCAACATCTCCAAGATCTTTGGGGAACTGATCTCACTCATTGAAGTAGACAAGCGTGCTGGTATGTCTAATGCAATGAGCCTGCAACTATCTTATAGCGGTGATCACTTCAGCGTCCCCGCCAATGTCGACATCATCGGAGCCATGAATACAGCGGACCGTTCTTTAGCTCTGATGGACACGGCTTTGCGCCGTCGCTTTGACTTTGTCGAAATGATGCCTGATCTCTCTTTACTGAGTGGAGCTAAGGTGAAAGGCATAGAGCTTGAGTCATTGTTAGAGAAACTGAATAGCCGCATCGAAGCGCTTTACGATCGCGAACATACACTGGGGCATGCGTTCTTTATGTCGGTAAAAAATGCACTCGATGCCGGTGATGAAGAAGCTGCGTTTAAACAATTGAAGATCGCATTCCAGAAAAAGATCATTCCCCTGTTGCAGGAATACTTTTTCGATGACTGGAACAAGATCAGGCTAGTGCTGGCAGACAACCAGAAACAAGACGACAGCCTACAATTCGTGATTGAGAAAACCGACGATCTCGATACGCTTTTTGGTAACAACCATGGTTTACGACGCCATGATCAGCAATCAACAGCTTACGAGCTTAAAGATTTCGATCAAGAGATCTGGAATATTCCACAGGCTTATCGTTCAATTTATCAGCCCCAGCAGACTCCCCTTGATGAGCGGGCTGTAAATCATGGGTGAAGTTATCTCCGTTTTTGAATATGACCTACTGGGGAGTGGAAAAGCGGCTTCAATTGGCGCAAAGCTGGTGCCTCAACAGGTCTTTAATTATTTAGAAGCGCTTAGCCTGGCAAGTAATCAAGGGAGCCAGTTTCTCAAACTCACCTCTCGCTCAGGCTTCAAATTGCTTCAGGTGCAAAACTACGCGGGGATGCTTTCAACACCTCACGGTTTCCAGCTTGAGATACTGCCCAAGGTTGGTAAAAACCTCATAGCGGCTAATGCGCGTCAAACATTACTGACGATGCTAAGCTATCTGCCTGGGTTTCGACATATTCAAACCCAGCAAGCCACTCTTCAGGCTCAGCGTATGCCTTTGCTTGAGATTTTTATTTACCAGTTTTTGCGTAGCGTTAGCCAATTACTTAAACAAGGTTTACGCTCCGACTATGTGAGCGAGCAAGGTAACCTGGCTTTTATGAAAGGCAAGCTGATTCTTTCTGCACAGCTGCGACATAACGCGGTGAATCGCCATAAGTTTTGTGTCGATTATGATGACTACATGCCTGATTGTGCCGCCAATCGGCTCTTACACTCCGCGTTAGATAAGCTTCTTAGTCTAAAGCTGTCATCAGAGAATCAACGCTGGCTTTACGAACTGCGCTTTGCGTTTGACGGTATTCCACTTAGCCGGGATATTGAACGTGATATAAACAACTTACGCCTCGAGCGTGGTATGGCTCATTACAACGAGCCAATGGCGTGGGCGCAATTGATCCTGAGAGGAATGAGCCCGAGCGCCTTGCAGGGAAATACCAAGGCGATATCCCTCCTGTTCCCTATGGAAGCGGTGTTTGAATCCTTTGTTGCACAAACACTCTCCTACGAACTTCCTCCTCACCTTAAAGTTTTACCTCAAGCAGCAACTTATTCTTTGGTAAAGCATGGACTTAAAGATTGCTTTAAGCTTCGCCCCGACTTGCTGATTCAATCACACAAACCAGTTCAAACCAAAATGGTGATGGATACAAAATGGAAGCTGGTGAATAGCAGCCAGCAGACAAAATCACTCTATGGACTGGCACAAGCTGACTTCTATCAAATGTTTGCCTACGGACAAAAATATCTTGGTGGGAATGGCGAAATGTATCTGATTTACCCTGCGCATGATGACTTTAGCCAACCGATACCGCAGCATTTTGCTTTCTCGGAGACATTAAAATTATGGGTTGTGCCATACCGGATAATGGCAAAATGCGGTGAGAGGATGATGTGGCCGAATGACGTGTCCTGTACAATGAGCCCCAAACTGGATCGGATGGCTGCTTCAGTATCCTATAGTGGAGGCATGAGATGACCCATGAATACCAGCGGCAAAGCCTGGAACAACTAATTACTCAGCAAACAGCAGCGCCCAGAAGCGCTGCCGCTGTATTTAACGAGAACCAAACTCTCTGGCAAACCCTTGGCTTTAGCCAGTCTCAAGTTTCGCTATGGCTTGCCTCATTGCCTCAAAGCAATCATCTAAAAGAGTCCACAACGGCAACCTACCAGGTTACACCTGATGTTGCGGCACATTTGATATCATTGTTACAACAAGCTGGTGGGCGCATGCCCCTGGCACAAGTACTGAAAAAGCTCCCTGCTGGTATTACAACCAGTGAACAGCAGATACGCAAACTGGCGCTGAAGCATGCGCAGTTAGAGACTAAAGGTCCCTTGCTGGTATTGATAAATTAGCCGGCACTTGTAGTAACCGTTGGCGGTATTAAAGGATTTTAGAAAACATCATGGCAAAAGAAGCAAAAGCAAAAAAACAAGACCCGCAGCAGCAGCTAGAAGCACTGTTCAACAAACTGGTCAAACAGCATACCGAGTTTACTCAACCGTTGGTCGAATTACCCGAGCATGAATTCGCCAAGGCTGGTCTCATTCAAGGCCTGGTTGAAGGCAACTTAACACCACCAGTCATGTTGATTGCGCTGACAGAAGGCCATTGGGAATACGCCGCTGATACTGCAAAGTTTGATGATTTAGCCTACCAGCTGTTAAGCGATATCGAAGGTGACTGGCCAGTATTTGCCGTTGTGGACGATGGCATGAACCAACGTATTTTGGCCTTGTTCGGTGCCGATGGATCTGACGGTACCCACGGTGCCGATACCCTGCCAAGTCTGGAAGAATTACGTAGCTTTGATCGCATGGAGCGTGATCCAACCTTTCGCTGGTCGATGCGTGTTTATACACGCTTAATGCAGCGATTTGATGCCTTCCATGAAAATGTTTACCGTGTCACAAAAGACAAGGTAAACGACAAAAACGACATTATTGAGGAAGTGGCTAAACTTCTGTTTTTAGAAACTTTCCGTGTGCATCACGATGAAGACCTTACCTTTAAAGATGATGAGGGAAATACCCTGCGTTTTCGTGACGTCTATGATTGGCAATATGTGGCCAGGCACGGCGATAAAGCCGTTGCACAAATCAAAGCAGCGTTTGAGGAATTTAAAAGCCACGAAAACTACGTCGTGATCTCAGATGATGGCTCACGTAATCCCATCTTTAGTAAAGAAACACACCTGCGCCTGTCTGTTGCGAAAAACTATCAGGATTTGCTGGAAGCAATACAAAACCTGGGGCCGGTAAAAACCAACGACGGCAAAATTGCTAAAGAACACGGCACGTTGGCTGATGTGTCAGGAGATTTACTCGGCAGAGTGTTTGATGTCTTCCTGCGTGCCAACTTTGAATCCAAAGGTGGCCTTGGCGTTTATTTAACACCTAACCCAGTAAAACAGGCCATGCTAGAAATTGCTATGCACGACATCGACGATGACGATGAAATGCGATCGCGCTTAGCCAATGGCGATTTTCGTTTCTGCGACCCCACCTGTGGCTCCTTTGGTTTTGGCTCGGTGGCGTTAAGCCAGATTGATAAATGGATCGACTTTAAGCTGGTGCTGGCCGACGATAAAAAAGAATCATTGAAACAAAAATTACGCGATTGTGCATTTACCGGTGCCGATGCTGCACCGCGCATGGTGATGCTGGCCCGCGTGAATATGGCATTACAAGGCGCCCCCAAAGCGCAGATATTCTATACCGACAACTCACTCACCACTAACGCTCTGAAGCCGAATAGCTTTGACCTTATTTGCACCAACCCGCCGTTCGGTACGCCTAAATTTGATAAAGGCAAAAATGGTCAAAACTCAAAAGCCAATTACGAAGCCAATATGGAGCAAGTGCTTGGTGGTTTTCGTCCGACCAAAAAAGTCGTTGATAGCTACAACGCCTGGTATGACCACGTAAAAATGAAGTGGCAGGATATCGGTGATTTAGAGCTGGATGACAACGGCGAGCCTAAATGGGCGGGCTATCGTACCGATTTACGCAAAACTGGCGGTACTGATAAAAAGCCGTTTTACAGCCTGCAGCCTACAACCGCAGGGCTCGCGCTGGGCAGCAAACCCGATAGCAAGGGCAACTGGCAACCGGTAGGTGCCACCATTGATCCAGCAGTACTTTTTATCGACCGCTGCCTGCAACTGCTTAAACCCGGTGGCCGCCTGTTAATAGTGTTGCCTGATGGTATTTTATGTAACTCCGGCGACCGCTATGTACGCGAGTACATTATGGGGAAAAAAGACGAAAAAACCAGCGAGTTTGTTGGCGGTAAAGCCATTGTAAAAGCGGTAATTTCCTTGCCGAGCGACTGCTTTAAGCTCTCCGGCACGGGCGCCAAAACCTCGATTTTGTATTTGCAAAAACGCCATGCTAACCCCAACCAGCCTGAGCAATTTTTACCCGAGCCACAAACCGATGTATTTATGGCAGTGGCGGAAACTCTGGGCTACGTGGTGAAAAACAACATCGAAGATTATAACGCTGGTGTCGCTAACGATCTGGATAAGATTGTATCGGCTTATAAGCGGGGTAAGTGATGTATAGCCGAGTAAACTCAAATTTATTGGAAGATAGACTGGATGCAGAGTTCTATTCTCTTGAGCAGATTAAGAACCATAAAACACTACAAGACTATGGTGTCATACCATTGAGTGCATACTGCAATGGGATAAACGTTGGCTATACCGGAGAACTCACTTCTGTTTATAGAGATCAGGGAACAACGCTTTATCGCGTTTCCGATATCAACGGTATTTTTCTTAGCAATGACGATGTTAATTATGTTCCAGATGATTTTGCAGCCAATAACTCTCAAATATGGATTCGAGATAACGATATAGTCTTTGCTGCAGTTGGAAATACAATTGGTAAAGTAGCGTTGAAGACAGTATCTATGCCAGATGGTGTATGTTCCCGCGCTTTAATGATTGCGAGGCCTTTAACAGACAAGATCGACTCGTCATTTCTAATTGCTTATCTAGCAACAAAGTATGCACAAAAATCATTACTACGAGGTATATCTGGCTCTGCTCAACCAGTCCTGAATACCCCCCTTATCGCCAATTTGCCTGTTATCACAGCAGAGTCATTGTCTCAAAAATACATCGGGGATAAAGTTCGCCAAGCCGAGCAACTGGGCGCTTGGGCGAAGCGGCTTGAGCAAGTATCATCATTTATGTTTGCGAATGCTCTAGCTGAGCTAGGCTACAAACAAAAAAAATCCACAAAAATCGTTAGAACAAAACTAGAAGATCGCCTCGATCCGGCATTTTATGATGAAAAATTCAGTTTTTTTGATGAATCTTGGTTCAAGATTAATTCTGAACCCTTAAAGCAATTTATCGAAAGCGGATCTTATGGCGTTTTACCTTCAAGCAACTCTTACGGGAAAGGTAACGTTAGATTTATTCGTGCCACTGATCTGAAAAATGCAAACATAGATCCTACATGCTTTACTTACGTACCCGAAGAAGAGGTTGCCGATAAGGCAAAAGTTTCTAAAGGCGATATTCTAATGGAGATTAAAGGCGCGATCTCCACTTGCGAACTCGCAGAATCCCACCTGGCTGGCACCTATATTAATGGTAGTATATTCAGGTTCACGCCCAAGGGCATTAATAATGCCTATTTGGCTTATTTCCTTTCCTCGACAATCAAAGAATTATATTGCGAGCGAGTTTCGGTCAATAACATCATCAGCTATTTGGATCTCGCGAGCCTCCATGAACTTCCTGTTATTAGGCTCAAGAATGATATTGAAGAATTCTTAGCAAAAAACTTAATTAATATTAATCTGGCCAAAAAAATTGCTTTTGCACTTACGCGAAGTGCCAAAACCCTAGTTGAGTCATTAATCGAAGGCCAACTGACCGAGCAACAATTAATCCAGGCCCAACAAGCCCTGGAAGATGGCGACAACAGCTTAGATCAGGCGATTATAAGTAAACTAAGTGCTGAGGGGTATGCCATTGAAGGCGCCACACCGCTATTTAGCGATGTGGATGAGTTATACAGTTTGCTGGAAGATGCGGCACAAGCTGAGGCTGAAGAGTAAAGATGGAGACAAGGGGCATGGACAGCATTACAACCAGGCAAAATAACGACCCCGTAAATAGCGAAGCGGCACTTAACTTCTGCCTGCAGCTTTGGCAGCAAGGCGGTTTAACCGCCAGTAAAGCAGCGTTGTTACTGGCGGCTGTGCCTGCCCTCAGGTCACTGCTACAACCAATAATACAACCGAAAAAGAACGACGCTGAAACGGATATCATTAGCGCCTTTAGCCTCACTGCACCATTGCTTGATGCCTTTAACGATTTAAGCCAGTCAGGTGAATGGCAATTAGCGTTGTTGGGCTTAAACCCAGATGTTCGCCAACATTGGATAAATTTAGCCGCCGCTCGCTGCCAGGAAGCAGGCACGATGAGTGACACAATGGTATTGGTTAAACTCATTCAACAACTGGGCAATGCCAGTGAATGGGTCTTAGCCCAGCTGGAAAGCACTGCCACCACGCCGCAAATCATTGCCGGCCCTTTGGCACAAACCGAACGCGATTTGCTCGGTCATAGCCTAAACGACAATGCTGCCATTCCCGCGCTATGTCGTATTTTGCGCACCAGCCATACCTTGTTTACCGTGAGCGAACAAAATGAACCACCGGCACCTATACAAGTGGTGGATGTCACCGCAAAACAACTGACAAATAACTGGTGTAGTGGGCGGTTGTTAGCACTCCCTAATACCTTGCTTGATGAACATGACCTTAACCCCAATGCCGATTGGTTATTGGTGTCCCGCTCGGGTCATGACAACGTGCCGCTTACCGAGCTATTCGCCCAACAACCCTGGTTATTTTTACTCAGTCTCATTATATTTGTGCAAGATGCCTGGGTTGCCGAGCAACGTGGCGGCTTGTTGCTCACTTTACCTGTCGGGCAAAATGCCTTTGCACCCGGTCAAATAAATGTGGCAGTACAAGGCCTTGAAGGTGATGAAGTGAGCCTGGGCAGTTTGGCTGAGTTTATTGTGCTTCTGCTCGGTGAGCTCAATATCACCCTCTACCCGGCACTCGATGCGAACACAGAAAGCATCAACCGCCTAAACCGCGTCCTAAGCTCATTGATTGCCGAATTGTTGGCACAAAAAATCTGGCAATTTACCGAGGCGGGTCGTGGCGAGTCCGGCCAATATCGAATTCACACAAGCTTCAGCGATGCCTGTTATAGCCTGCCGTTAGCACCGCTATTTGGCTACAAAAGCCAAACTTTACAACGGACCATTAAGCAACTGGCGCAAAACTGCTATGCCAATAAAAAACGCGCCGCCAATAGAATAAACCTTCAAGGATCGTCGTTATGAGTTTTGAATTAAACGAACAGATGGTTGATAGCCTGGCAAAACAACATCGCTGGGCGGCGACGGGCGTATCAGATTACCCACCTCGCGACCCGTTAGTGGGCCAGAGCCGATTTTTCAAACGCTTTCAAACCTTTTTGCATACGGTGGATCACGACGATGATCGCTTTGCCCATGTGTTTGCCGTCGAAGCCGAATGGGGCCGGGGTAAATCACGTTTAGGCCATGAATTGGTCGCACAAATTAACGACTGTTCCAGGGGCTGGTTTGTCCGCGATGAGCAAGGCCAACTGCACGATAAGCAACTGTTTAATCGCGATACGCAAGATAAATATCTGGCGCTCTACATTCGCTACTCTCAAGTGGCATCAGATTATCAAAACTCGGATAACTGGTTTGCTTTTGGTTTATATCAGGCGCTATTACCACTGGCCACCCAAACCTTTGATGGATCGATTCAAAGTGAAATTGCCAAACAAGCCTATGAACGCTTAATGCCATTTGGCTTTAAGTCTGAACTGTTAGCAGATGCCTTACAGCTGAACGCCAACCACAGCGAAGAAGACCTCTATACTGACCAAACGCTGGTAGTCAGTTTGGTGCAAGCCGCCTATAAAGTATTAAAGAGCTTTGGCGTACAGTATATGTTGGTGGTGCTGGATGAGCTGGAAACCGTTGCAGAAGCCGCCACTTTTGGCCTGGAAGACGAACGAGATAAACGCCTCGATGGCCAGGCCATTCGCCTGATTGGTAAAGCAATTAAAGAGGAAGACCCTCGCCGTAAACTTCCATGGTTGCGCTATGTTGCACTGTGCTCACCACTGCTTGGCCAGCAATTGCGCGAAATTCAATCGGTCGCACGCCGCTTTGAGTTAGTGGAACTTGAGCATAATGCCTTTGCCGATGTATCAGACTATGTGGCAAGCCTCTTAAAAGACGGCAAGCTGGGTTTTAATTACCCTGCTGGTTTAGTGGAAGCTGCATACGCCATGAGTGGTGCCAACTTCGGTTGGTTTAACGTGGTCATGGCTAATGTGGATGCGGTGCTGAGTCAATACCAACAAGCAGGCCGCAGTATCAAGGATGTGGGCGATTTATTTGAAGCTGTGTTGGCTGGTTCTGGCCGCGTGGCCAGGCATGTTCTGGATAAAGGTGCGATAGAAGGCATTCAAACCCGCGACCAGGCACTATTGACCGAATGCCGTAGTTTGCTCTACGGCCAATTACCCGTGCGCTTAGCTGAAGTGAACCATGCCACTGAATTGCTGGCGCTGAAAAACGAAGATCTGGAACCCATAGCTGCTCATTACCGCAAACTGAGCATTGACCGCCTACAGTGCCGACAAGCCCTGGAGCAAGCCAAATTCCGCCGCGATAAAGATGAATGGTACTACCCTGCAGTAGATCAAGCGCTGAACTTAGATACTTTGCTGGATAACCTGCGTACTTTTTCGATTAAAGAGCAAGCCGCAAGCGGCGATAAAGGCGCGGTATTACTGCCTCTGTCAAAAGGTGAGTTTAAATACTTACTCAGCTTGCTGTATGACCACCCAGCGATAGAATTTGCTGCCGATGCCTTATGGCACAAGTTAGTGGGTGAAACTACCGAGCTGGACGCCAGCGAAGCAACGCATATTGGCCCCAGTGTGGCGATGTTACTGCGCCTGGATTTGCGCTATCGCAGTGCCCAGCAAAACTCACTGATTTTTAAAGATCCCGCCATGGGCGATGCCCATGAACAGGCGATGAGTGAACTGAGCAAACAAAATAGCCAGAAGCCGCTCATCAAGGCATTAGCCCGTGTAACGGGCTTTATGAGATTACTGGATAACAACTGGACCTATGATGAAAGCTTACTGAGTAATAAAGCGGGCAGCGACGATGCACCTCTGGCCATTTTAACCGAGCCCCGTGGTCGCCAGGGTGGTTTACTTACCCTGGATGGATTTAAGCTTCACCCAGAAGGTAAAGCCTTGTTTGCCTGGGTCAGTAACCTCATTGAGCTGAACAATCTTCACACCTTTGCGGCAAACCACAGCCACCAAAATGGTCGCACGCCAGTATTAGCGTTAACCGCTTCTGCACATCTTATGGAGCAATACAGCAGACTGGATGAAAGAAATGAGTTGCGTGATGCGATACTGCTGCATTATGTCAACCCAAGCGAAGCAGACCAGTTAGAGCGTATTGGCTTAAGTCTGGCAGCATGCCAGTTGCACGGCGTGAATTTAACTGCCGACAGCTTTACCGCGAAATTCAAAAACAAGCTGCATGCCTTGACTACCTTTGCCACGGATGCCATTCACAAGTGGCGCCAGCGCTTGCAGAAGCGCGGTTTAATTGCCTGGCCGTTAAAGGTGGATGGTAAGTTATCACCGAATGACCGCGACCTGTTGTTTAAAGGCTGGTATCAGTTGGCCATTGCTCACCCTGAGTTAAACGGCATTCTCGATTTACAGCAGCAACACGGCGTGCCAGTGAATGAGCTGAGCAGCTTGTTGGATAAACTTAAAGTGCCGGGCAGCTATGTTGCCAAAGGCTACACGGCCGATGAACATGCCGGGCTATTTACTGAACTTAATAATGTGCAGCGAAGCCAGGTGCAGATCCCATTATTTTTAGCCCGTATTGCTCACCCTAATAAAAAGCACAAGTGGCAATTCGAAGGCTTTAAGCAGCAGTTTTATTTCGCCTATGTGGCTGAAACGAGCATTACCGCCAAAGGCGTGTTTAATGACTGGATGTGGTGGTGTGGAGAGCTGAACTTACTCACGTTAACCAATCCAACAGAAAAACAGGCAATTTGGGAGCACTATCCGCGCTCCCGCTTAGAAAATGCCATTAGAGAAGCACAAAACTGGTTCAGCGGTAACGATATGGGCAGCTACGCAGCCAATGTGGAAGTCATGAGCCGCGTGTATGGTTATGCACGCATTAATGAAATGTTCGCGCCACTGGGTACAAATAAGCTGGGTTTTGTCACCGTGGAAGCTAAAGAGCAGCTGGAAAAAGCACAATCACTATTTAACGTGCTCAAACACCAAGAAGAACAACTGGCTGATATTGTCGAGGCCAACGACACGCAAGTACTGGCAGGGCTTATCCACAAGCGTGCTGAAGTGCTGGAGTTAGTAGCAAAGGTTAAACCGCTTAATAGTTCCAAGCCCATGCTAAAAGATGCCCATATTCTTAGCTTAGAAGACAAAACGACCTCGCTTTATCAACGCATTGAACAGGCCTGTTTATTTGCCGAATTTGTTGAGCGCAGTGCTGAGCGTATCAACAACCGACTCGCTGATTTAATCATAGATGTTGAAACAGAGTGTGCCCCACTGACGAATTTCCCGAAACGTCTGTACACCAACACGCTGCGCACCATAGGTCATATTTTAGACGGCGCGTTGAAAGACGATACCAGCAGTGCCACTGGCCAAAAAGAGCAGCAAGCAGACAGCGATACCTTACTGCATTACCTGCGTAAACTCGATTTAGGTAAAGCACATGACAAGCTTTCAGCCTTAGCGCAAGAAGTGGGTTTAAACCTGCACAGTGATCAACAGCTGCCGATAGTGGAGATCCAGGGACATATTTTGTCTAGCTACCGCAACTGCAAAGAACGATTTGGGAAGCTGGTAAATAACCTCGCAGAGCAAAACCAACGCGCCCAACAGTTGCAACAATGGCTTAGTAGCGCCACGGCTGAGTATGAGTACGCTGATGACATTGCAGAGCTACCAAAACTGGTAATGAAATTACAGCTCATTAAAGACGCTATTGCCGATCTCCCCAACGATGCCGAGAGCAAGCGTCAAAGTATGCAAAACAGTTTGCGCAATGGGCAGTTTTCATCGTTACGGGATTTACCAGAAGAGCTTTTAAAACCGGCACGCGGTCAACTTACACCGATTCAAGGTCAGCTACTTAAAATTGAAGAGCGTCTTAACCAATTCAGACGCAGCTCCATCGAGCAGGTAAACAGCTGGCTGCCGTTATTAAAACCGCTATTGGCTTCTCAAAAGCAAGCGGAACCAGCAGCGTTGACTCTGGGGGATGTGAGCAATTTGGGTGTCAGTGAACTTCAACTGGTGTGTGAAAGCACCCAAGCCAAATGGCAGAGCCAGGGTGAGCAAATATTAAAAGATACAGGCTTAACACTGGCGGATTGGCAACCGATTTATCAGGCTTTGAGCCAAAACCAAGAACCCGCGTTAACACCTGAGCAACAGAAAGGACTTGTAGACAAAGGTATTGTAAAAATGCGCCTAACCTTTGCCACTGGTTTATAGAGGTGACGCAATGAGTCTTTACTTATCTGCAGCACTGGCCAGTAATCGTAAAGGTCGGTTTTTGCAAACTGTTGCGGGGGCAACCCCCTTAACGAAGGATTGGATTAGCTCGCCGCCAGCCAGCGGTTTGTTGTTAGTACAAGCAGAAGAGTTGACTGACGCTAATACTATGCAACGCCTGTATCACTGGGCTATGCAGGCAGGTTGTGCCGCTTTGGTGATAAACCTGAAAGCTGAACAATTTACCTTATTAGCGCACTTGTCCTCCCCACTAGATTGGCAGTTAGTACCAGCGGTCTTGAGGGTGCAAGAGCCAGGGCTAACCGCTTTGCTAGCCAGTGAAACAGACCAGGCTATTGCTGGCTTTACTGGCAGTGCAGATCGCCACCAACACCAGGCCGGCGATGTGGTGCATACCCGTTACATACGAAAACACAGCAACAGTGGGCTATTAGCCTTTACCACGTTACCTTTGTGGTCGCTGACTTTACTCGATCATAGTGAGATCCTGGTGAGATGGTTGAATTGGTTTGTGGACCACGCAGGCATTGCTGAACGAATCATCGAACCTAACGCGCCATCAACCGACTACACACCTGATAAGCACGATCTGGTTGTATTGCTACTACTCTACGCTGGAAGTAGCATGAGCTTACAAGCGTTGTCTGAGCATAACGCGGTTAAGCTGATGTTTGATGTTAACAGCCTTGATATTGTCAAGCGGGGGGAGATGTTGCGGCAGCACGATTTTATCGACGAAGCGGGCATAACAGCCACCGGTAAAACATGCCTACAAGCCTCGCAATATTGGGCTTATGCCCCATTACTTAACGAGCAGCTACACACAGGAGCGCTATAAGCATGAATGAGAACAAAACGATGAATTTAGCGCAATCTCTCGCCATCGATAGCCAGCTCCGCTTACCTGGAAGCGCAGGACGCTTGCTTAAACAGGTCCGTGATATTGAGCAAGTGGCACCGCTGTTCCGTGATGCTGGCTTAGTGAAAGCGGTCCCCAAGCCCACAATCGTTAATTTACGCGTAGCCGGTATTGCGACTAAATCGTGCTTAGACAAGGTATTGGGTGGTTTTATTTATGCCAGTGCAGCAGTACGCACAGATTTGCTAATAGATGACAATAAAGTCAGTACGGCGGGTAGCGACTCGGTATCAGAACTGGATGATATTGATTTTGAAGCACAGCGTAAACGACTTGATTTAATTGAAATTCGTCATTCTTATCAGTTAGTTGAGAAAAAACTCTTAAGTTATGAGCCAGGTGATTTAATTTTGCTGGATACGCCGTTGTTTTTAGCACGGGATATGGCTCCGCTGGAGCGCAATGTCCGTCATAAACAAGAGTACGAAAAAACCAGGCAAGTGATAGAAACTTTTTGGCAAAACCATCGCTCTAAAATTTTTCCGTGGAATCAAAATGGTGTAGTGCTTGCGAGCATTTTGGCTGAGCGCTTTAGTGCAATTGTAAGTATCGCCAAACAAGATTTACGTACCGAACAAGGCCGCAAACAAATTTTAGCCTCTGATGGGTTTTCTAAAGAGTTGATGCAAAATCTGGCAGGGCTGGATGAAAGTTTGGTGGGCGTGGGGGATTTGCGATTTATCAATGGCATTTTAGGCAACTATTCGCGCACCGTCGCATTTCGTTTGTCTGAGCAAGAAAACCGCATTGAACCCAACATTGAAGCTAAGCAAGGGTTAATTGGTTTTCACTTCCGTAGTGCCCGAGGTGGACAGATAAAAATGGTGCAATTAGCGGGTGACGAACCAGAATGGAAAAGTGCTGATCTCGATTTAGTTGCCTCTCGCCTGATAGTGCTGGATATACAAAACAAAGGTAATGCAATGCCGTTGCCACAATTACTTGGCTATCAACAGCTTGGCATTTTACCTAAATTTGCTACGTTTTATCGCCAGGGTTTACACCAGGCTCTAAAGAATAATGATATTGAGGCAGGGTGGTTGGCAGGCCTCGATGAGGGATTGAATAATGGCTTATAAAGTTTTAGGTAAATTAGTCGGTAACACTGGTGATGCCAGCCAGTTAACTATGGTTGTGCAAGACTCGTTTTCAGTACGCCGTGGTGAGTTTGTACGCATTATGCACCAGGAACGCAAAGATGAGGGGCAAGTCGCCGTACTGGGGCGAGTGACTAAGATCAGTCGCACCAATATGCTCTACAACGCCGGCTTTGGCGATGGTGTGACTGAGCTTGAGCTTTTGCCCGGTGCGAATGTAACTGGTGAGAATATGTTTGCTCAGGTCGAGCTGGTTGGTTACCGCGATCCTGTTACTCGTCAAATCAAAATTCCACGTCGCCCACTTAACCCTGGTACCGCTGTTGAAACCGTCGATTTCCAGTTTTTGAGTGATTTTTACGAATTTAATGAACACTCCAGTTTGCACTTGGGCAACCTGGTAGGCTACGACAAAGGCGAGAATACAGTTCCTGTTTTTATTGACGTGAACAAGTTGGTCACTGAGCATCTGGCAGTTCTGGCAATGACGGGTTCAGGTAAGTCTTATACTGTTGGCCGCATTATTGAGCGTTTAGTCGCGGTTAATAACGGTACTGTAGTAGTATTTGATCCACATGGTGAATATGGTAAAGCCCTCGCTGGCGGTAATCTGCAATTCTCAAGCTTCTTAGAAGCCACTGACGATAAGCGTGATCAAGAAGCACTACCACTGATAAAACAGACCTTTGAAAAACTGCAAGCCGCCGGTGCAGGTATTCAAGTTTACTCGCCGCAGCACGAATCTTTTAAACATAAATACGCTAGTAAGAATACACCATTAGCGCTTCAGTTTGACCATTTTGAAATGGACGATATTGCTGAAATATTACCTGGTTTAACGGAACCGCAACAACGGGTACTCGATGTTGCAATTCGTTATTGGCGCTCTGCAGATAAGACCGAGCCACGAGATATTAACCGCCTACGCTTCTTATTAGGTGATGGCATTGAAGAGTTAAAAGAGTGGGACGACCTTTCTGAAGCTGAGGCGAAGGCGTTATCAGGCCGTAGTGCCGCCGTCGCCTCGATGAAGCTTTCACGCGTGCTTAATGAAGCCAAAAGTTTTTACAGTGCAACGATGGCTGAGCCAACTGATATTTACAAAATGGTGGGACGCCCGAGCAATCAACAAGGGCGTTTAGTCGTTGTTGACTTACAAGGTTTGAGTGATACTGCTAAGCAAGTCATTTGTGCACTGTTATCTAGTGAAATATTAAAGGCGGCCTCAAGCAAAACGGACCCGCTGCGCCCATGCTTTATCATTTACGAAGAAGGCCATAATTTTGCTCCGGCCGGTGGCAATGCAGTCAGTCACCGCATTATTAAAAAGATCGCCGGTGAAGGTCGTAAATTTGGTGTTGGATTTGGCATTGTGAGCCAGCGTCCATCGAAATTAGATTCAGATGTGACCTCTCAGTGCAATACGCTAATTACGATGCGCTTAAAGAACCCAGACGATCAACGATTTATAGCTAAAGCATCAGATATGGTGAGCAAAGCTGACCTGGAGGAACTTCCTAGTTTATCAACCGGTGAAGCTCTGGTGTGTGGTCGTTCAATCCCTGCACCACTGCTTGTTAAAATAGGTAGTAAGGCATTAATTCACGGTGGTGAATCACCGGAGGTATTGCGTGTTTGGGGCTCTTTCAATGGCTAAGGTGCCTATGCCTGAAGTAGCTTGGGTAAATGAGACGTTTCCACTTTTAGCAAGCGGTAAGCTATTGGACCAGGATGTATTGGTCCACAGCTTAGGCTGTAGCGTTTGGAATACATTCGGGCATGAACAGTCATTTATGGCGGTAGTGGAATGTCCGGCTCCAGGTACATTTGGTGCTGATATTCGCTCAGACTCGGGCTGGTTTCATAAATCATCTGCATCGCCTATGTGTTTAATCGAATTTGAACGCTTTGATGGTTCAGCGAAGGGGCAGCACAAGCTAGAAGAAAAATTAAAAAACTTACTGGAAGCAGCGCAGCGCTGGAATCATTGCCCCAAAACCCTGGTCCTTAGTGCCTGGAGCCAAGGCTTAGTAGGTGCACCTGATACCCGAAAACTGAAAGACATTTGCCGCATGGGTTTCACTTCATCCACTGGTACCCAAGTAAGCGCCGCTCCTGATGTTGAGGTGGTATTTAGTCGCTTTTTATTTATCAAAAATCTGAGCATGATTGTTTTGGACAGAATTCACTATGAGGTGTTGATGTGAATATAAAATCAGCACATTTTTTGCCAGGGACGAATAAACGCCTTGGTGACAAATACCTGTTACTTGAATGCCTTGGTGATGGCAGCCATGGTTGGGTATGGCGGGCGGAGCGCCTGCAAGATGGAAAAATTGTCGCAGTAAAAATCCCTAAGGATATTACTCGGGAAGACCGCCAGCTTGCCGAAGGTAAAGAGCTTTTAGACGTCGAGCCGCACGAAAATATTGTGCAAATTTTTGATATGGGCCGTATAGATAATGAATGGTTCTATATTGAAATGGAATATTTCCCAAGCCAAACCCTGGCGCAAAAGCTTGATGACAGGCAGCGTAATTTTGGCCAGACCTATGAACGTTTATTCAGAATATATCGTCAAGTGCTCTGTGCTGTACATTATTTGTCCGAGCTACCAGTGCCAATATCCCATGGAGATATTAAGCCACATAACATTTTGGTTGGCGAACGGGACCTGGTGAAGTTGACGGACTTTGGCAGCTCAGCTTTACCAGAAGAAATTTACGTTCGTACCCGAGAAAATGGCGGGACTGTGTTGTATTCGGCCCCAGAGTTCTCCAACGTCGATAGCCGTAGAGGCAGTCTGGAAGAGCTACTATTGGGCGACATCTACAGCTTAGGTGTTTTGCTATACCAGCTGCTGACAGGAAAGCTCCCCCATGATACGCCAGCACAAGTTCAGCGCCACGCACCTTTCAAGCTTCCGACAGAGATTAATAGCTCTATTCATACGGACCTGGAGCAAGTGGTTCTTACCTGCTTACAAAAACGAGCGGAGGATCGCTTTTCAACTATTTCCGAATTAATTCATGCATTTGATGCAGCTACCACTAAGCAACTAAAAGTTAGTGCTATTGCTCCAGTTTTTCAGACTAAACTTGATCAGGACTGGTCAAGTGCGGTACTTGAAGCAATGTCCAATCAGTCTTACCAAAAGGCTGCCCAGTTAGCGTCGCAGGAGTATGGCCGCAGTAAAGATCTACAAGCTTTACATCAGCAACTTATTGCCTTGTACCGCGCCAATCGCTTATTCGACTTTGAAAAAGTTGTAGAAGATAATAAAGCGATCTTGCTCGAGGGTAAATTGACTCAACCAGCGGCTTTGTTCGAGCTGATAGTTAAGACAAACTTACAGTTGCGCAATATTAGTCAAGCAAAATTCTGGCTGTTGCAACGAAAGCAAGTTGAAGCAGAAAACGCGACTACCATGTATTTAGAATCATCTATCCTTGGCCTTGAAGCAAAATATCCTGAAGCAAGAGCACTATTGGAGAAAGTAAACCAAACAACTCCAATGAAGTTCCATGTGTTAAGCCAACTCATTTTAGTTTGCGAGCAAATGCGTGATTACTCTGGTGCTGCAGCATATTTGAAAGCAGCATTACGAGTTGCACCATTGGATAACAGCATGAAAGAGAAAAAAGAATTGTATGCAAAGCTTGGGGTTATTTGATTGAAAAGATGGCCATTAGGCGAACAAGATACCTTGGATATTTAACACTTCCGTTCAAGTACCGGACAAAAATAAAGTTTTACATAACGATTTCTTTCTTGCTTGAGTTAAGACAAAAGCCTCTCCCCATTCGGGGGGAGGCTTCTCAGCTATAAATATTTAATTAACAAAAACTGAATATTCATACATTTAGTTAGTATTATCGAAAAGGACTATTAATCTTTGCATAGTCAAATGGAGTGATAGCAGCCATTTTATTCGCATCAAGATAATCCGCCCACCACTGCAGCATCAGCCTCCTCTCCCCCAAATGCTCTGCCTTATGAATATAAGCCGCACGCACAGTGTTACGCTCCTGGTGACTCATCTGCCTTTCTACCGCATCCTTCGACCACAACCCTGATTCAATCAATGAACTACATGCCATAGTCCTGAAACCATGCCCGCAAACCTCAACCTTCGTATCGTAGCCCATCACACGCAAGGCCTTGTTAACAGTGTTCTTACGCGGATCGTGATCGCCAACGAAGATCAGCTCTCTGTTCCCATTCATGCTTTTGATCTTTTCCAGAATAGCTAAGGCCTGACGCGACAAGGGAACAAGATGGGGCGTCCGCATCTTTGAACCACGCTGCGAATGCTTAACACCTTCCAGCGGTTCACGCTCACCTGGGATCGTCCACATGGCCGTTTCAAAATTCACTTCTGACCAACGGGCAAAGCGCAGTTCGCTTGAACGGATAAACACTAACAAAGTGAGCTCGACAGCTAATCGAGTTAAAGGCCTGCCGGTGTAATGATCAATGCGATGAAGTAATTCAGGTATGCGGTTAAGCTCCAAAGCCGCACGATGCTGTCTTTTCGCCGTAGCAACCGCACCAGCAATCTCCTGCGCGGGGTTGTAGTCGATTAAGCCACTCTGAACGGCATAGCGCATAATCGTGGTAGTTCGCTGTTGCAAACGAGCCGCAACTTCAAGACGTCCGGACGACTCGACTGCTTTGATGGGTACAAGCAGATCCCGTGTCTTCAATTCAGCAATGTTCCGCTTACCGATGACAGCAAAGAGATTATCTTCGAGGCTTTTCAATACACGAGCACTATGCGATGCAGACCACTTCTGATTGCTGGCGTGCCAGTCTCTGGCAACCACTTCAAAAGTTATCGCCTCTTGCTCCTGCTCTACCTTAACGGCTTTCTTATTCTCACTGGGATCGACGTCATTAGCTAATAGCTTACGGGCTTCGTCCCGGCGTGCCCTGGCATCCGCCAGCGACACTTCAGGGTATTTCCCCAGCGCCAGCATCTTCTCTTTCCCACCGAAGCGATAACGAAGCCGCCAATATTTGGAGCCGTTAGGGTGAACCAGCAAAACCATGCCTTCACCGTCAGTCAGTTTATAGGCTTTTGCTTCAGGCTTAGCTGAACGAACCTTCACATCACTCAGAGCCATGATGAGTATCCTTTCAAGGGTTCTGTGTGGGTACAAATATTATCGAACCGAGATATACCCGCAGTTGTACCCGCATCAGTAAGTTGATGTAGATTGAATCTGGTTGACTTAGGTTGAGTGAAAAAGCAAGGAAAGCCTTGTGAATACTGGATTTCAGGCACAAAAAAAGACGTCCGTTGACGTCTATTGATGTTCCGATGGTGCCGAAGGCCGGACTCGAACCGGCACGTATTTCTACGGTTGATTTTGAATCAACTGCGTCTACCGATTTCGCCACTTCGGCACTGAAGGGGATGCGGAAACGTTCTGGATTATACCTGTCGGCGGCGGTCATGCAAGCGACAGCGTGTCGTCATTGCGCTAAGTGTTGAAAAAAACAGCGCTATCCTGCGCAGCGTCACCTTTTGCTGTCGTTCCACAGCGCGACTGCCACCAGCAACCCTCCTCTCACAACCCCCACAACCCCAACTCCACCTGCCAGCCACTCCCCTTTCCCCTTGATCCCCCCAAACCTCACTCAATCTTATCTCAACTTGTTCTCATCCCACTCTCACCCGCATCCCCAGCACAACCCAACGCTCCCCACCCATCCCCAATATCCACTCCCCAACTATTCCCCCCACCCCACCCGTCACCATTCCCATATAGTCCAGAAAGTTTTAGCCAATGCCTTTTAGTTATTCATCCGCTCCGCGGCAAAACATTAATTTCCTCAATATTTTTATAACTTTACATTAATGAAAAGTTTTCTTTTTGCCGTTTATTCCAGGATTTTCCTCAGGCGTGAAGGGTTCCGGTAAACACTATTTTTACTAGTCGCTGTACGAGTCTTGATGGACATATTCACTCGATGAATTAACTCAGGAGAATACTTGTGACGACGTTAAAACCTTTGCTGGCCCGCAACCGCAGCTGGGCGCTGCAGAAGTGTCAGCATGATCCGGACTATTTCGAAAAATGGATCGACGGGCAGAGGCCCCACTCGCTGTGGATCGGCTGCTCCGACAGCCGCGTGCCCTCCGAGGTGCTCACCGGCAGCCAGCCCGGCGAGCTCTTTGTCCACCGTAATATCGCCAACATGCTCGATCCCGCCGACGACAACGTCATGAGCGTCCTGCAGTATGCCCTCCACTACCTTGAGGTGGAGCGGGTGGTGCTCTGCGGCCACTACGGCTGCGGCGGCGTGCAGGCGGCGCTCTCTCTGCCCACCCTGCCGCTGGCGCAGGAGTCCTCGGCGCTGGCTCGCCGCATCGGCCAGTTGCGCCACACCCTGCATCACGAAATTGCGCAGATCGCCGATGGGTGTGGTGTTGAGGCCTCCCCCGGCGCCAGTGCCAGCGCCAGTTCCGACGCGGAGCCCTCTCGCCGTGCTCTTGACGCCCTGGTGGAAGCCAACGTTCGCGCCCAGTTCGCCCGTCTGCTGGAGAGTGAGCCGGTGCAGACGGTGCTCGCCAGCGGGCGGCCGCTCAGCCTGCACGGCTGCGTCTACGATCTGGCTTCCGGCCATTTAACCACCCTCGTCGAACATCTCTCACCGCAGGAGCACGCCCCATGAACACGCTTCGTCAGGACTCTCTCGCCGGCATCGTCGTCTTCCTTGTCGCCCTGCCGCTGTGCCTCGGCATCGCCCAGGCCAGCGGCTTACCGCCCTTCGTCGGCCTGCTGACCGGTATCATCGGCGGCCTGGTCGTCACCGCCCTCAGCCCCTCCCGCTTCGCCGTCAGCGGCCCCGCCGCCGGACTGGTCACCATCGTCGTCGCCGCCATTGAATCCCTGGGTTCCTTCTCCGTCTTCCTGATGGCGCTGGTGCTGGCCGGCGTGCTGCAGTTGCTGTTCGGCATTCTGCGGGCCGGGCACTTTATCTCGCTGGTTCCCGCCAGCGTCATCAAAGGCATGTTGGCGGCGATCGGCATCTTGCTGATTATGCAGCAGATCCCCGTCGCGCTCGGCACGGCGGAAGAGACCGGGCTTGCCGAAGTGGTTCAGGGCAATGCCGCTTTCTCCGTCAATGCGATTGCCGTCGCCGCGGGCGGCCTGCTGGTGCTCTGGCTGTGGGGCTCGCCGCTTATCCGCCGGGTGAAGAGCCTGCGCTGGATCCCCGGGCCGCTGATCGCCGTCCTGCTCGGCTGCGTGACCACCCTGCTGCTGACCCATTTTGCGCCGCAGCAGCTGGCCGCTCTGCCGCGTATTACCCTGCCGGCGTTCGGCAGCCTCGGCGACCTGCTGGGCGAGCTGGAATCTCCGGCGTGGAGCGCGTGGCGCAATCCGTCGGTGTGGGTGGTGGCGGTAACCCTGGCGCTGGTCGCCAGCCTCGAAACCCTGCTCAGCCAGGAGGCGCTGAAAAAGCTGCGTCCGCAAAATCCGCCGCCTTCGCCGAACCGCGAAATGGTCGCCCAGGGCGTGGGCAATCTGCTCTCCGGCGTGCTGGGGGCGATGCCGATCACCGCGGTGATCGTCCGCAGCTCGGTGAACGTCAGCAATGGCGCGCAGAGCAAGCTGTCGATCTTTATCCACGGCGTCCTGCTGTTAATCTGCGGCCTGTGGTTCAGCGGCCTGCTGACCTTAATCCCGCTCGCCAGCCTCGCCGCCGTGCTGCTGTATACCGGCTATAAGCTGGCGACGCCGCGGCTGTTCATCGAGCAGTTCCGCCAGGGTGCGGCGCAGTACGTTCCGTTCCTCGCCACCATCGGCGGGATTATCGCCTGCGGCATGCTGGCGGGGATCGGGATTGGTCTTGCCACCCAGATGGCGTTCAGCCTCTGGCGCAGCCATCGCCACTCGCTGCAGCTGGCGCGCTACGATGACCACTACGTGCTGCGCATCCAGCAGAATCTGACCTTTATGCACAATCCACATCTGCTGGCCCTGCTGGCGAAGATTCCGGAAAAGAGCGTGGTGATCGTCGAGCACGACAGCGTCGGCTATCTCGACCCGGACGTGCGGGCGGTGCTGGATGATTTTGCCGAGAACGCCCCGCAGCGCGGCATCCGCCTTAATCAGTGGCCGCTGGCCAGCCGCTGACCTTAACGGGCGGCTGGTCCGCCCGCTTCGCGACCCCTCCGATTGCCAAGCGCCGTGAAAAACCATGCTCTACACTTTCTGGGTTATCACGCCAACCCCAAGGAAATGAACATGAGCATCATTAAAAGCTACGCCGCCAAAGAAGCGGGCGCCGATCTGTCGCTGTGGGAATACGATGCCGGTGAGCTGCAGCCGGAAGATGTCGAAGTTGAAGTGGAATACTGCGGGATCTGCCATTCGGACCTGTCGATGATCGACAACGAATGGGGGATGTCGAGCTACCCGCTGGTGGCCGGTCACGAGGTGATTGGCCGGGTGGCGGCGCTGGGCAGCGCGGCGCAGGATAAAGGGCTGAAGATTGGCCAGAAGGTCGGCATCGGCTGGACGGCGCGCAGCTGCGGCCATTGCGACGCCTGCATCAGCGGCAACCAGATCAACTGTCTGGAAGGCTCAGTGCCGACCATTCTCAACCGCGGCGGCTTCGCCAATAAGCTGCGCGCCGACTGGCAGTGGGTGATCCCCCTGCCGGAGAGCATCGATCTGGCGTCCGCCGGCCCGATGCTGTGCGGCGGCATCACCGTCTTTAAACCGCTGCTGACCCACCACGTCACCGCCACCAGCCGCGTCGGGGTGATCGGCATCGGCGGCCTCGGCCATATCGCCATTAAGCTGCTGCGGGCGATGGGCGCGGAAGTGACCGCCTTCAGCTCCAACCCGGCCAAAGAGCAGGAAGTGCTGGCGATGGGCGCCGATCGCGTGGTCAACAGCCGCGATCCGGAAGCCTTAAAAGCGCTGGCCGGTCAGTTCGACCTGATCATCAACACCGTGGCGGTGGACCTCGACTGGCAGCCGTACTTCGAAGCCCTGGCTTACGGCGGCAACTTCCATACCGTCGGCGCGGTGATGAAGCCGTTCCCGGTGCCGGCCTTTACCCTGATCGGCGGCGACCGCAGCATCTCCGGCTCGGCGACCGGTAATCCGTCCGAACTGCGCACGCTGATGAAGTTTGCCGGGCGCAGCAAAGTGGCTCCGACCACCGAGCTGTTCCCGATGTCGCAAATTAACGAAGCGCTGAAGCACGTTCGCGAAGGCAAAGCCCGCTACCGCGCGGTGCTGAAAGCCGACTTCTGATGGTTCTCTCCCGCCGGGCGGCCCGCTCGCCCGGCGTTTTCCCCGTCGCTTCATCAAACCGTCATCTCCCCGCCATGCCTCTGTAGTCATTGCTTCCCACAATCCGGGCTTCGATAAATGGCTGAACGAGATGCGCGTCACCATGAGAAAGACCTGGCTTCCCTGGCTGATCCTGTCGCCTTCCCTGCTGTTTTTACTGCTGTTTACCTGGTTCCCGCTGGGGCGTTCGGTGTATGACAGCCTGTTTGATACCCGCATGGCCAGCGACGGCGCGCAGTACGTCGGGCTGGATAACTTCACCCGCCTGTTTGCCGATAACGTCTTCTGGCAGTCGCTGGGCAATAACCTGCTCTATATCCTGCTGACGGTGGTGCCCGGGGTGACCCTCGCCCTGCTGCTGGCGGTGGCGCTGAGCGAGAACCATCGCGTCAACCGCTGGCTGCGCACCGCCTTTTTCTTCCCGATGATTATCCCGATGGTCAGCGCCGCCGCGCTGTGGCTGTTTATCTTTATGCCCGGCCTCGGCCTGCTCGATCACTATCTGGCGAAGCTGTTCGGGCCGATGAACAACAACTGGCTGGGACGCAGCAACAGCGCGCTGCTGGCCCTGGCGCTGATCGGCGTGTGGAAGTTCGCCGGCTACTACATGCTGTTTTTCCTCGCCGGGCTGCAGAGCATTCCGGCCTCGACGCGGGAAGCGGCGCTGATGGAGGGGGCTACCCGCACGCAGGTCTTTTTTAAGGTCACGCTACCGCTGCTGCGCCCGACCCTGAGCTTTGTGATCACCACCGCACTGATCTACTCCATCACCCAGATTGACCATGTGGCGGTGATGACCCGCGGCGGGCCGGACAACGCCACCACCGTGCTGCTCTATTACATCCAGAATCTCGCCTGGGATACCCACGACCTCGGTAAAGCCTCCGCCGCCACCTTCCTCACCCTGGCCGGGCTGTTCGTCTTCTCGCTGATTAACCTGAAACTGCTGGAGAAAGGAGCCCACTATGAGCGCTGAAATCTCGCCGCTGCTGGTCCGCACGCCCGCCGCCGCCCGTCCGCTGTGGCTGCGCCTGCGCCGCTCGTCGCCCTTTACGCTCACAGTATTAATGTGCTGCCTGGCGCTGCTGTGGGTCAGCCCGTTTATCTGGATGCTGGCGACCTCGTTCAGCGCCACCACCTTCGGCGACGATATGGCGTCGCTGCTGCCGCGCCTGCCGCTGACCCTCGATAACTTCCGCGACGCCTGGCAGAGCGCCGACTGGCTGAGCCTGTACGCCAACACCCTTATCTTCACCTTCGGCACCTTCTGCGTGCAACTGTTGACCATCACCACCGCCGGGTACGTCTTCGCCTGCCACGAGTTTCGCGGCAAGCAGACGCTGTTTCTCCTGTTCCTGGTGCAGCTGATGATCATGCCGGTGGTGATGATGGTGCCGAACATGCTGACCCTGAAAACCTTCGGCCTGCTCAACACCCTCACCGGGGTGATGATGCCCTACTTCACCTCGGCGTTCGGCGTGTTCCTGATGCGTCAGGCGTTCCTCGCCATTCCGAAAGAGCTGGAGGAGGCCGCGCTGATGGAGGGCTGCCTCTGGTGGCAGGTGCTGTTCCGCGTGCTGCTGCCGATGTCCTGGCCGTCGGTGCTGGCCTTCGCCACCGTCAGCATTACCTACCACTGGAACGAGTACCTGTGGCCGCTGATGATGCTCAACGATCCCGATAAGCAGGTGCTGACCGTCGGGCTGGTCTCCTTCGCCATGGGCGCCGAATCCGGCGGCCAGTGGGGCACCATCGGCGCCGGGACGCTGATGGTCTGCCTGCCGCTGATGCTGGCGTTCATCCTTTTTCAGAAACAGTTCCTGCGGAGCTTCGGCTTCTCCGGGATCAAATAAGGAGTGATTCATGCTGTTAGCGCACATTTCCGATACCCATTTCCGCAGCCGCGGCGAGAAGCTGTACGGCTTTATCGACGTCAATGCCGCCAACGCCGACGTGGTCTCCCAGCTTAACGCGCTGCGCGAGCGCCCGGACGCGGTGGTGGTGAGCGGGGATATCGTCAACTGCGGCCGCCCGGAGGAGTATCAGGTGGCCCGCCAGATCCTCGGCAGCCTGAACTATCCGCTGTATCTGATCCCCGGCAACCACGACGACAAAGCCCATTTTCTCGAGCATCTTCATCCGCTGTGCCCGCAGCTGGGCAACGATCCGCAAAATATGCGCTATGCGGTGGATGACTTCGCCACCCGCCTGCTGTTTATCGACTCCAGTCATGCCGGCACGTCAAAAGGCTGGCTGACCGACGAGACCATCAGCTGGCTGGAGGCGCAACTGTTCGAGGGCGGCGACAAACCGGCAACGATCTTTATGCACCACCCGCCGCTGCCGCTGGGCAATGCGCAGATGGACCCGATCGCCTGCGAAAACGGCCACCGTCTGCTGGCGCTGGTGGAGCGTTTCCCGTCGCTGACGCGCATCTTCTGCGGCCACAACCACAGCCTGACCATGACCCAGTATCGCCAGGCGCTGATCTCCACCATTCCCGGCACCGTCCATCAGGTACCGTACTGCCACGAAGACACCCGGCCCTATTACGACCTCTCCCCGGCCTCGTGCCTGATGCACCGTCAGGTCGGTGAGCAGTGGGTGAGCTACCAGCACTCGCTGGCCCACTACGCCGGGCCGTGGCTGTACGACGAAAACATCAGTTGCCCAACGGAAGAGCGCTAACCGCCATGCTCAGTCTGCAAAACATCAGTAAACGTTTCGACGGCAAACCGGCGCTCAGCGCCCTGTCGCTGGATATTCACGAAGGCGAATTCGTGGTGCTGGTCGGCCCGTCGGGCTGCGGGAAAAGCACCCTGCTGCGCCTGCTCGCCGGGCTGGAGCCGGTCAGCGAAGGACAAATCTGGCTGCATGATGAGAACATCACCGCCACCACGCCGCGCGAGCGCAACTTCGCGATGATCTTCCAGAACTATGCCCTGTTCCCCCATCTGTCGGTGCGCGACAACATCACCTTCGGCATGAAGGTGCGCAAGGAAGAGAAAAGCAGCTGGCAGCCGCGGGTGGACAAAGTGGCGCAGATGCTGCAGCTGGAGGCGCTGCTCGACCGCAAACCGGCGAAGCTCTCCGGCGGCCAGCGCCAGCGGGTGGCGATGGCCCGGGCGATTGTGCGCAATCCGCGGCTGTTCCTGATGGACGAGCCGCTCTCCAACCTCGACGCCCGCCTGCGCAGCGAAGTGCGCGACAGCATTATGGCGCTCCACCAGCAGCTGAAAACCAGCACCATCTATGTGACCCACGATCAGACCGAGGCGATGTCGATGGCCGACCGCATCGTGGTGATGAACGGCGGCCACGTGCAGCAGGTCGGGCGCCCGGAGTATCTGTACGCCAATCCGGCCAATCTGTTCGTGGCCGGATTTATCGGTTCACCGGCAATGAATCTGCTATCGCTCCCCTGCGTTGACGGCAACGTTCAGCTTGGCGAACAACGCCATCCGCTGCCGCCGCGCCACCGGGATCAGACCCGCGTCTGGCTGGGCGTTCGCCCGGAACATATTACCGACCGCGTGGAGGAGGGCCATCTGCGCCTCCCGGCCACCGTTCTGCAACGAGAACTGATGGGGGCCGATTACCTGCTCCACGTCAGCACCCCGATCGGCACCCTGCGCTTTAGCCGCCGCCACCGCGGCACGGTGCCGGAGAAAGGCGAGTCGCTACTGGTCGGCTTCTCACCTGCCGATGTGCATCTTTTTCATGCTGAGACCCAGCATAATTTGTTGATGGAGTGTAATCATGTTTAAACCTTTTACGCTAGTCGCGGTTGGCCTCAGCCTTGCCCTGAGCGGCGCGGCGCTGGCAAAAGAGAAAATAGACTTCATGTTCCCGGCGCCGGTGGACGGCAAGCTGACCATGGAGATGACCCGCGTCATTAAGCAATTCAACGACTCGCAGCAGGATGTCGAAGTGCGCGGCATCTTCACCGGCAACTACGACACCACCAAGATCAAAGCCGAATCGGCGCAGAAGGCCGGCCAGCCGCCGGCGCTGGTGATCATGTCCGCCAACTTCACCACCGATCTGGCGCTGAAGGATGAGATCCTGCCGATGGACGAGCTGTTTAAATATGGCGATCAAAAGGCCGGCGATTTTCTGCAAAAGGAATTCTGGCCCGCGATGCATAAGAACGCCCAGGTGATGGGCACCACCTATGCGATCCCGTTCCATAACTCGACGCCGATCCTCTACTACAACAAGACGATGTTCGATCAGGCCGGGATCAAACAGCCGCCGCAGACCTGGGCCGAGCTGCTGGCCGATGCCAAAAAGCTGACCGACGAAAGCAAAGGCCAGTGGGGGATCATGCTGCCGTCGACCAACGACGACTACGGCGGCTGGATCTTCTCGGCGCTGGTGCGGGCCAACGGCGGGAAATACTTTAACGAAGACTATCCGGGCGAGGTCTATTACAACTCGCCGACCGCCATCGGCGCCCTGCGCTTCTGGCAGGATCTGATCTACAAGGACAAGGTGATGCCGTCCGGGGTCTTGAACTCGAAGCAGATCAGCGCCGCGTTCTTCTCCGGCAAGCTCGGGATGGCGATGCTCAGCACCGGCGCGCTGGGCTTTATGCGCGAGAACAGCAAAGATTTTGAGCTTGGGGTGGCGATGCTGCCGGCCAAAGAGCAGCGCGCGGTGCCGATCGGCGGCGCCAGCCTGGTGAGTTTTAAAGGCATCAGCGAGGCGCAGAAGAAAGCGGCGTATCAGTTCCTGACCTATCTGGTGAGCCCCGACGTGAACGGCGCGTGGAGCCGCTTCACCGGCTACTTCTCGCCGCGCAAGGCGTCATACGATACGCCGGAGATGAAGGCCTATCTGCAGCAGGATCCGCGGGCGGCGATCGCCCTTGAGCAGCTGAAGTACGCCCATCCGTGGTACTCCACCTGGGAGACCGTGGCGGTGCGTAAGGCGATGGAGAACCAGCTGGCGGCGGTGGTTAACGATGCCAAAGTGACGCCGGAAGCGGCGGTGCAGGCGGCGCAGAAGGAAGCCGACGCGCTGATGAAACCTTATGTGGATAAGACCGCGCTGGCGGAAGTGAAGTGACGCTTTACCCGTCATCGTCACCCTCACCCTGGCCCTCTCCCTGAGGGAGAGGGAACGGTCCGGCGCCGTGGTTGAGCCCTGAGTCCGGGAGAGGGAACTGTCCGGCGCTGTGGTTAAGCCCTGGGTCCGGTTGAGGAAGGAAAAAAAGCAGGCCATACCCGGTATGGCCTGAAAATGTCACAACGATTAGATCCCTGCCGTTTCGCGAATATATTTGCGCGCTTTGACGGCGTATTCGAAAGGATTGGCCAGAGCAGGATCCTGTTCGGCTTCCACTACCATCCAGCCTTTATAGCCAAAGTCGTCCAGCAGCTTGAACACCGGACGGAAATCGATCACCCCGTCGCCCGGGACGGTGAAGGTGCCTTTTTTCACGCCGTCGAGGAACGACAGGCCGTCGCGGCGCACCTGGTCGATCACCGGCGGGCGGACGTCCTTCAGATGGACGTGGTTGATGCGCGGCAGATACTTTTTGAGGATCGCCAGCATCGGCGCTTCGCCGCCTTCGGAATACCAGGCGTGGCCGGTGTCGAACAGCAGGAAGACGCGCTCGTCCACCAGCGACATAAATTTGTCGATTTCCGCGGTGGTCTGAATGCCGGTGCCCATGTGGTGATGCAGACAGACCTGCATCCCCTTCTCCGCCGCCAGGCGGCCGAGGGTGTTATAGCCTTCCGCCACCCGCTGCCACTCTTCGTCGCTGAAGCACGGCTTCGCATCGCCGAGGATCGGTTTATCCAGCCCCTGTATGCTGCCGCTCTGCTCGGAGCAGCCAATCACTTTCGCCCCCATCGCATGAAGGAAGTTCATGTGATTGACGAATTCATCAATGGTTTTTTCCCGCTGGCCGTTGGCGAAAAAGGTGCTGAACCAGGCGTTGCAGATCTGAATGCCGCGGATGTCCAGCATCGGCTTGAGGACCGCCGGGTCGCGCGGATATTTGCTGCCGACTTCGCTACCGGTAAAACCGGCCAGCGCCATTTCGCTGACGATCTGCTGGAAGGTGTTTTCGCTGCCGAGCTCCGGCATATCATCGTTAGTCCAGCCGATTGGGGCGATAGCCAGTTTGACGTTATCTTTGTTCATAGTAGGGCTCCTGCCGCTGCGCCTTAGCGGCGCAGCAATTCACGTTCAATAAGTTCACGGGTTTCCACTGCCTGGTATTTCATTTTTTCCGGGTAGCCAAACAGCGAGGTGGCGACAATCGGCTCCCCGCCGACCTTGAAGGTCTGCTCGGCGAATTTCATTTCGCGCAGGGTGCGGAATAGCGCGTCGAAATCCACATCCCCTTCCCCGACGCCTACGTGCTGGTGCACCACGGCATCCACGCCCGGCGGGTTAACGATATAGCGGCAATGTTTCGTATGATTGCGGGTATCCGCAATCAGGACATGGGAGAGATCGCTCCCGGCATAGCGCAGCATGCTCGCCACGTCGCCGACGCCTTTGTCGTAGAAAAAGGTGTGCGGCACGCTGTAGACGTACTTCACGTTATCGCTGCGGAACGACTTCACGATATCGACGGTTTCATTGTTCTCTTCGCAGAAATCCCAGGGATGCGCCTGGATCTCCACGCGGATGCCTTCCCGCTCAAAAATCGGCAACAGCTCTTCCATTGAGCGATAGAACATTTCATCGCAGATCTCAGGCTGATTCGGATCGCCGGAGAACTCGGTGTTGATCACCTGAACGCCCATCTCCACCGCAATTTCCACCAGCCGTTTCCAGTTTTTCACCGCCGCCTGACGGCGCAGTTCGTCCGGGCCGGACCAGCGGTAGACGCAGATAAACGACGACAGCTCAAGGCCGGTATCGCGCAGCGCCTGCTTGTACTCCGCCATGATCTCCCGGCTGGCGCGCGGGTGCTTGTAGAACGGGTTAATCTGCGGGTGCGGCGACTGTTCAATGTACTTGTAGCCCCACTCCGCTACCTGATGGACCATGCGGGTGATCCCGAGGTCCTTAATGACATCCACATCAAAGGCAATTTTCATCGTCGTTACCTGTGCAAAGAAGTTCCGTCAGCAAAACGCGCTTAACGTTTGTAGAATGCCGGGCACTCAGGCAGCGTCACTTCAACCGGCTCGCTGGTTCCCTGCGCTTTAATGCAGGCATCCGCCGCCACCGACGCCGCGTAGCCGTCCCAGGCCGACGGGCCGTGCAGCTGGCCGGCTTTGACGTCGTTGATAAAGGCCTGCAGCTCGACGTCGTAGGCTTTGATAAAGCGGTCTTTCCAGTCGGTCAGAATGGCGGTCGACAGACTGGCGGACTTGCGCATCTGGACGGCAGACGGCTCCGGCAGACGGGCAATCCCGGTCTCGCCAACCACTTCGCACTGGATGTCATACCCGTACTGGCAGTTCACGAACACTTCGACGTCGATCAGGGTGCCTTTTTTGGTTTCAAAGGAGACGATCTGCGGATCTTTCAGGCGCGCATGGGTGTGCGAGGTGGAGCGCGGGAAGCGCACCTGCACGGAACGGTAGTCATCGTTCAGCAGCCAGCGCAGCACGTCCAGCTCGTGGATCAGGGTGTTGGTGATCGCCATATCGGTGGTGTAGTTCTCGCCGACCGACTGGTTGCGGTGGGCGCAGCGCAGCATCAGCGGCGCGCCGATATCGCCATCGTCGATCACTTTTTTCAGCGCCAGATAGCCTTCGTCGTACGGGCGCATAAAGCCAACCTGCACCAGACGACGGCCGGCCTTCATTTCGGCATCGACGATGCGGCGGCAGCCTTCCGCAGACATCGCCAGCGGTTTTTCGCAGAACACCGGCTTACCAGCGGCGATGGCGGCCAGGGTGTACTCTTCGTGGGTCGGGTCCCAGGAGGTGACCAGGATGGCATCGACATCGCTGGCGTTAATCACGTCGTGGCCGTCGGCGTAGACTTCCGCCTGCACGCCCGGCAGCGCGACCGCCGCGCGGGCGTTGTCGGCATTGATATCAGACACCGCCACGACGGTGGCGCCCTGCAGAACCTGGGTGCAGCGACGGATGTGTTCTTTACCGATAGCGCCAGCGCCGATGACACCTAATTTGAGCGACATAATGGTTTTCTCCGTAAGTCTGTAGGATTCAGGGTAGAGGTTCGTTTTAGTAATCACGCGCCTGGGCGCGCTTTTCATTAATCATTTGCGCCACCTTGCGGATCCGCTCAGAGAGCGCCGTCTGGGCGACCCCAACGTTCCACCAGCTGCCGTATTTGTGCACCATGGTCTTCGGTAGCACTTTAATATCAATCAGGGTGCTGACCGTTTCGCGACGGGCGGCGTCCAGCGCATGGCGCAGTTCGTCCAGGGTAGTGACGCGCCAGGTTTTGCAGCCGTAGCCGGCGGCGATGGTGGCGAAGTCCACCGGCACCAGGCCGCCCTGCAGCTGGCCGGTTTCCGGCTGACGGTAGCGGAACTCGGTGCCGAAGCTGTCCATCCCGTGCTCCATCTGCAGGTTGTTGATGCAGCCGTTGGCCATGTTGTCGAACAGCACGACGTTGATCTTCGCCCGCTCCTGCAGGGAGGTGACCAGCTCAGAGTGCAGCATCATGAACGAGCCATCGCCGACCAGGGAGTAGACTTCGCTCTGCGGCTGCGCCAGCTTCACGCCCAGCGCGGCGTTGACTTCGTATCCCATGCAGGAGTAGCCGTACTCCACGTGGTAGGTGTTTTCCGCGCGGTTGCGCCAGACGCGCTGCAGATCGCCTGGCAGGTTGCCCGCCGCCGCGACGATCACCGCCTCGGCCGGCAGCGTTTCATTCAGTACCCCAAGAACGCTGCTCTGGGTCAGGGTGGAGTCGGTGATCTGGCGGAACTCGCGATACACCGATTCGCGATCGAGATGATCGTCGATCTCCGGCACAAAGGATTTCTCCTGCCACACCGCCTGGTAGACGCGCTGGGTCTCTTTTAACTGACGGCTCTGCACGCTCTCGATCTGCGCGCCCCAGCCGGCCTGCCAGCCGCTGTCCGCCAGCGCCGCGTCGAGAGCGGTCATCGCTTCCCGGGCGTCCGCCAGCATGGCAATGCCGTCCAGCTTCCAGGCGTCGAAGTTGCTGACGTTAATATTCAGGAAACGCACCTCCGGGTGCTGGAAAATCCATTTCGAGGCGGTGGTAAAATCGCTGAAGCGGGTGCCGACGCCGATCACCAGGTCGGCCTCTTTCGCCAGCAGGTTCGCCGCCAGGCAGCCCGTCTCGCCGACGCCGCCGACGTTCAGGGGGTGAGAAGAGACCACCGTCCCCTTCCCGGCCTGGGTTTCGGCGAAAGGCACCCCGTAGCGCTCGGCGAAACGGGACAGCGCTTCGCCCGCGCCGGAGTATTTCACCCCGCCGCCGCAGACGATCAGCGGTTTACGGCTGCCTTTGATGGCCGCCACGGCGTCCGCCAGCTGCGCGGCGCTGGCCGGGCGGCGGTCGAGACGGTGCACGCGGCGCGCAAAGAAGGATTCCGGGTAATCCCAGGCTTCGCCCTGCACGTCCTGCGGCAGGCACAGCGTCACCGCGCCGGTTTCCGCCGGGTCGGTCAGGACGCGCATGGCGTTGATGCAGGCGCTCATCAGCTGTTCCGGGCGGGTAATGCGGTCCCAGTATTTGCTGACTGCGCGGAAAGCGTCATTGGTGCTGATGCTGAGATCGTAGCTCTGTTCAATCTGCTGGAGCACCGGATCCGGCTGGCGGGTGGCGAAGACATCGCCCGGCAGCAGCAGCAGTGGGATGCGGTTGGCGCTGGCGGTGCCGGCGGCGGTGATCATGTTGGCCGCTCCCGGACCGATGGAGGAGGTGCAGGCGATAATCTGCCGGCGCAGGGCCTGGCGGGCAAAACCGGTGGCCGCGTGGGCCATCCCCTGCTCGTTGCGCCCCTGATAGACGCGCATATCGCCGCTGTCCTGCTCCAGCGCCTGCCCCAGCCCCAGGACGTTGCCATGGCCGAAAATCGCGAAAATGCCTTTCACGAACTTCAGCTCTACGCCATCCACTTCCAGGTACTGGTTATCGAGGAACTTCACCAGCGCCTGCGCCGTTGTCAGTCTCAGTTTGCCCATGATGCACAATCCTTATTGTTCAGTATTTGTGTGTGGCGTCGCGCCGATGCCGCCGGGGCCGTCGTTCACGTCACTGGAATACCTGTGGATTATAGGCAAACATTTTTTTCATTAAATACAAATACAGAAGAAATATTTCATTTTGCGAGAAGGATCAAACTCTCTACCCATTTCATACGTTTCACTTACATTCCAGACACGTTTTCGGGCCCTTTTTTGCCGCACCAGACGGCAATATCCCCTTATAAATCATAGGCAAATGGATGCCATTTGGCGTTTCATTTTCCCCCGCGTCGACAGAGGGGGCGATCCGCGCTCGCGCGAGGCTCAGTGCGGCAGAGTGGTAGATCCCTCACACTTTTGGTTTTTTAATTTCGAACGAGTTTGCAAATGAAATATTTATTTCTCAAACTAAGGGTAACCAATAACCCTCAGGCTGTTCACGGAGTCGACGTCGGGATCCCGACCCTTCCAGGCAGCAGACACCAAAAAGGAAATCCTAGCTATGAATGCAGCAGTAAAGCGGCTCGACGTCATCTGTATAGGTCGGGTGGCCGTCGACCTCTATGCCCAGCAGATTGGTTCGCGGCTAGAAGACGTTGCCAGTTTCGCGAAATATCTGGGCGGCTCCTCCGGCAACGTGGCCTTTGGCACCGCGATTCAGGGGCTGAAATCGGCCATGCTGGCGCGCGTTGGCGATGAACACAACGGCCGTTTCCTGCGCGAAACGCTCAACCGCGCCGGGGTGGATACCGAGTATCTGATTACCGACAAATCTCGCCTGACCGCGCTGGTGATGCTGGGGATTAAGGATCAGGAGACCTTCCCCCTGATTTTCTACCGCGATAACTGCGCCGATATGGCCTTAACGCCTGACGACATTAGCGAGGAGTATATTGCCTCCTCCCGGGCGCTGGCGGTGACTGGCACCCACCTGTCGCACGCCAACACCCGCGCCGCGGTGCTGAAGGCGCTGGAGTACGCCCGCCGTCACGGCCTGCGTACCGCGCTGGATATCGATTACCGTCCGGTGCTGTGGGGGCTCACCTCGCTCGGCGATGGCGAAACCCGTTTCATTGAGTCCGGACCGGTCACCAGCCAGCTGCAGGAAGTGCTGCATCTGTTCGATTTGGTGGTGGGAACCGAAGAAGAGTTTCATATTGCCGGGGGCAGCACCGATACCCTGACCGCGCTGAAAAATGTGCGCAATGCCACCAAAGCCACCCTCGTCTGCAAGCGCGGGCCGATGGGCTGCGTGGTGCTGGAAGGCGACATCCCGGACAGCTGGGACCAGGTGCCGCTGCAGCAGGGCGTGCGCGTGGAGGTTCTCAACGTGCTGGGCGCCGGAGATGCCTTTATGTCGGGTCTGCTGCGCGGCTGGCTCAACGACGAAGGCTGGGAGCAGGCTTGCCGTTACGCCAACGCCTGCGGGGCGCTGGTGGTCTCCCGCCACGGCTGCGCGCCGGCGATGCCGACCAAAGTCGAACTTGATGACTACCTGCAGCGCGCCGAATCGGTGCCGCGCCCGGACGTCGACGAGCGCCTCAACCACCTGCACCGGGTCACCAGCCGCCGTCAGCAGTGGCCGGAGCTGTGCATTTTCGCCTTTGACCATCGTAAACAGCTGGCCGACCTGGCGCGGGAGACCGGGCGCGACGAAGCCTGCATTCCGCAGCTCAAGCTGCTGTTGTTGGCCGCGGCCGAAGCGGCGGCGCAGGAGGCAGGTCTCGATCAGCGCAGCGGCATTCTGGCCGACGGCACCTACGGCCAGCGTGCGCTCAACGCCATTACCGGCAAGGGCTGGTGGATCGGCCGCCCTATCGAACTGCCCAGCTCGCGACCACTGCGTCTGGAGCATGGCAACATCGGCTCGCAGCTGATCGACTGGCCGCTGGAGCATGTCGTCAAATGCCTGGTCTTCTATCACCCGGACGACCCGGCGGCGCTGCGTGCAGAGCAGGACGCCCTGCTGCTCGAGGTCTGGCAGGCCTGTAACAAGTCAGGCCATGAACTGCTGCTGGAGGTGATCCTGCCGGAAAATGGCCCGGACAAAGACGAGCGCCATTACCACACCATGCTGGAACACTTCTATCAGCTGGGGATCAAGCCGGACTGGTGGAAGCTGCCGCCGCTCTCCAGCGCCAGCTGGCAGCAGATCACCGCGCTTATCGAGCGTGAAGATCCGTGGAGCCGCGGGATCCTGATCCTCGGGCTTGACGCGCCTTCCGACAAACTGCGCGCCGGTTTCGCCGAGGCGGCCGCACACCCGATGATCAAAGGTTTCGCCGTCGGGCGCACCATCTTTGGCCAGCCGTCGCGGCGCTGGATGCAGGGTGAGCTCAGCGATGAGGCCCTGATAGAGGAAGTGAAACGCAACTACCTGACGCTTATTGGCTACTGGCGCGAAGCCCGCCGCTGATCCCCCGACGCCCGTCTCCGTCACCTTGCGGAGCGGGCGTTTTTCTGTTTCTTCGTGAAATGAATCGCGTATTTCGTCGCAATAAATGAAAAATTCGCTTCATTTGGTACACTGGAAGCCATATTCCTTCCATTTTCTCAGAGCGCACTCTATGGCCAATAACCCAACACAGCTGACCATCCTGCAGGATGAAATCAGGCGTCGCTACGATACGTTAAGCAAACGCCTGAAACAGGTCGCCCGCTATATCCTTGATAACAGCAATAGCGTGGCTTTCGATACCGTGGCCTCCATTGCGCAACAGGCGGATGTCCCCCCTTCCACGTTGATTCGTTTTGCCAACGCCTTCGGCTTCAGCGGCTTTAACGAAATGAAACAGATGTTCAAGCAACATTTGATGGAAGAGACCGCCAACTATACCGAGCGCGCCCGTCTTTTCCGCCAGACCACCAGCGATGAGTCCAGCCCGCCGGAAACGCCAACGGAAATCCTCAATATGTTCACGATGGTGAACAACCAGGCGCTGCAGCAGCTGGCGATGCAGACCTCCAGCGATGATCTGGAGCGCGCGGTGGCCCTGCTGGGCGAGGCGGAAAATATTTACGTCATTGGTCTGCGCCGGTCGTTTAGCGTCGCCTCCTATCTGACCTATGCGCTGCGTCACCTCGATCGCAAAGCCTTTCTGATCGACGGCCTCGGCGGCATGTTCACCGAGCAGCTGAGTCTGGTCGGTCCGAAAGACGTGGTAGTGGCGGTGAGCTTCTCGCCGTACGCCCGGGAAGTGGTCGAGCTGGTGGAGCTGGGCGCGCAGCGCAAAGCGCGGCAGATCGCCATTACCGACAGCCAGGTCAGCCCGCTGGCGGCTTTCAGCGATGTCTGCTTTGTGGTGCGTGAAGCGCAGGTGGATGGCTTCCGCTCGCAGGTTGCTTCCCTGTGTCTGGCCCAGACGCTGGCGGTTTCGCTGGCGCTGAACAGCAGCCAGGAGTCCGAGGCCAAGCAGAAGGCGTGAGATAGGCTGCCTGGCGTTTGTTACTCGGCGGCGCAGTATAGGCTTACGGAAGGATGCCGTAGGCCGGATAAGCGTAGCGCCATCCGGCACAAAGGCGGGTATGGTGTCTGCGGTGTCCTGCCCGGCGGCGCTGCGCTTGCCGGGCCTGGTGTATAGGGACTTACGGGAGGATCCCGTAGGCCGGATAAGGCGAAGCCGCCATCCGGCACAAAGGCGGGAATGGCACCGGTGGTGTCCTCCCCGGCGGCGCTGCGCTTGCCGGGCCTGGGGTATATGTGCCTGCGGGGTGCCGGAGATAATGTTATTGGTATGCAACTCTATTAATCCGGGTAAAGCGTTTGTCGCATGTGATTTCAGCGCACATTGCGCTCCCGGTTAATCGTCTGCGTTATGCCTGTCATGGCGCAGGGAGCGCACAGGGGGCGGCCAGTCGCCGCCGCCCCCTGTACCCCCGGGCTCCGGCCAGCAAAATCGCCGCTACGCGGTCCCTTCGACTTATCCCTGCAGGCTTCGGGTCGGGCCGAGGCAGCGTCCGTGCAAAACACGGCCCTCAGCCCGCATCCATGCGGGCTGCCCCGGCCTTCCGGGAACGTCTCAGCGATTTTGAGGCCGTCAGCACCGGCAGTTTCAGCAACAATGGTGAATAAATTAACGGCAGGTCGCACGAACCGTATGCCGGGCAAGGCGTGAGCCGCCGCCCGGCATAAAAGCAGCGCCGTGCCTGTGGTCATCGCCCGGCGGCGCTGCGCTTGCCGGGCCTGGGGTATATGCGCCTGCGGGGTGCCGGAGATAATGTTATTGGTATGCAACTTTATTAATCCGGGTAAAGCGTTTGTCGCATGTGATTTCAGCGCACATTGCGCTCCCGGTTAATCGTCTGCGTTATGCCTGTCATGGCGCAGGGAGCGCACAGGGGGCGGCCAGTCGCCGCCGCCCCCTGTACCCCCGGGCTCCGGCCAGCAAAATCGCCGCTACGCGGTCCCTTCGACTTATCCCTGCAGGCTTCGGGTCGGGCCGAGGCAGCGTCCGTGCAAAACACGGCCCTCAGCCCGCATCCATGCGGGCTGCCCCGGCCTTCCGGGAACGTCTCAGCGATTTTGAGGCCGTCAGCACCGGCAGTTTCAGCAACAATGGTGAATAAATTAACGGCAGGTCGCACGAACCGTATGCCGGGCAAGGCGTGAGCCGCCGCCCGGCATAAAAGCAGCACCGGGCCTGGGGTATAGGAGCTTACGGGAGGAGGCCGTAGGCCGGATAAGCGTAGCGCCATCCGGCACAAAGGCGGGTATGGCGCCGGAGGTATCCTCCCCGGCGGCGCTGCGCTTGCCGGGTCGGGGAGTGGGATTCCGCGGAGCGTTTCGCGAAAAAACACCCGCCGCCCTCAAACAAGAAGGCCGGTTAGCATCGCTAACCGGCCTTCTTTATCCGCTTCTGCACCGCACGTCAGTCGTGGCGCGGGTACTCCGGCGTGTTGATCCAGGCGTGGTCATCTTCCCAGGTGAACAGCCATTTCCGGTCCGGCCCGGCCATCACGTTCAGATAGTAGCTGTCGTAACCGGCAATCGCCGCCACCGGATGGTAACCGCGCGGCACCATCACCACATCGTGGTTGTAGGGCGCCATACAGGCGTCCAGGCTGCGGTCGTCGGTGTAGACCCGCTGGAAGGCAAAGCCCTGCGGCGGATCGAAGCGGTGATAGTAGGTTTCTTCCAGCTGCGTCTCTTTGCCCGGCTGGGCGGTATCATGCTTATGCGACGGCCACGAGCTGGTGGCCCCCTCGTCGGTGTAGACTTCCACCACCAACAGGCAGTCCGCCTCGGCGCTGTCCGGCAGAATATTATGCACCCGGCGCTGGTTGCGCCCTTTCCCTCGGTGCTCTACGCCGACGTCTTCCGGCCGAATGAGGCGTGCCGGGAAGCTGCCTTTGCCCGGCGCGCTGCATACCGCCAGCTCCAGATCGGAATCGGCAGTCACCTCGACTTTATCCTGCGGCGGGACGTAGACCGACCACGGCGGGGTGCGTTCAAACGGCGACATCCGTTTACCGAGATTCGGGAAATCGGCATGTTGCGTTTTCACCGACGCCAGCCCAGCGACCAGCACCAGGCACAGCTCGCGATCGCCGCTCTCCAGCGTCACGGTCTGCCCTTTTTTCAACATCCAGACATCAAAGCCGATATAGCGCCAACCGGCGCTTTGCGGCGTAATATGCTGGATCTGTCCCTCTTTTCGCGATTTAGCCAGTAACGACATGGCGCTCTCCTTCGCCGATTAACCTAACGTCGGCATGCTGAATTCAGATACGGTCTGCTGCCCTGCCGGCCAGCGTACGGTGGCGGTCTTCATACGCGTGTAGAAGCGCACGCCGTCCGGCCCGTGGACGTTCAACGCGCCAAACACCGAGCGCTTCCAGCCGCCGAAGCTGTGGAACGCCATCGGCACCGGGACCGGCACGTTCACCCCAACCATCCCCGCCTGCACGTCGTGGACGAATTCACGCGCGGTGTGGCCGTTGCTGGTGAAAACGGCGCTGCCGTTGCCAAACTCATGGCTGTTGACCAGCTCAAGGGCGCTGTTATAGTCCGCCGCGCGCACAATCCCCAGCACCGGGCCAAAGATCTCTTCACGCCAGATGGTCATCTCCGGGGTGACGTGATCGAACAGGGTGCCGCCGACATAGTAGCCCGCGTCGTAGCCCGGCACGCGCAGTTTGCGGCCATCGACCACCAGTTTTGCCCCTTCGCTTTCGCCTTTATCAATATAGCCGAGCACTTTTTTCTGGTGGGTATCAGACACCACCGGTCCCATCTCGTTCTCTTCCTGACCACGCATGCAGCCCGGGCCTACTTTCAGCGCTTCCACCAGCGGCTTCAGGCGGGCGATCAGTTTGTCGGCGGTTTCATCTCCCACCGCCACCACCACCGGCAGCGCCATGCAGCGCTCGCCTGCGGAGCCAAAAGCGCCGCCCATAATGGCGTTAACGGTAGCGTCGAGATCGGCATCCGGCATCACAATCGCGTGGTTTTTGGCGGCGCCGAAGGCCTGCACGCGCTTGCCGTGGGCGCTGGCGGTCTTATAGATATACTCCGCCACGCCGGAGGAGCCGACGAAGCTCACCGCCGCAATACGCGGGTCAGTGTACAGCTGCTCAGCATCTTCATTGCTGCAGTGCACGACGTTAAACACGCCGTCCGGCAGACCAGCCTCTTTTAACAGCTCTGCCAGACGCACAGCGGCCGTCGGCGCCAGCGCGGGCGGCTTGAGGACGAAACTGTTGCCGCAGGCCAGCGCCAGCGGGAACATCCACATCGGCACCATCGCCGGGAAGTTAAACGGGGTGATCCCTGCCACCACGCCCAGGGGCTGCATCAGCGAGTAGCTGTCGACGCCGGTGCCGACGTCAGAGGAGTATTCGCCTTTAATCAGGTGCGGGATCCCGCAGGCGAATTCGACCACTTCCATACCGCGGGTCAGCTCGCCCAGCGCATCCGACCACACCTTACCGTGCTCGCTGACGATGATCCCCGCCAGCTCTTCCACGTGCTGCTCCAGCAACATTTTAAAGTTGAACAGCACGCGGGCGCGGCGCAGCGGCGTGGTACGGGACCAACTGTCAAACGCATCGCGAGCAACCTGAATCGCCTCGGAGACTTCCTGCGCGGTTGACACCGTGACTTCGCGCACCGCTTTGCCCGTCGCCGGGTCGTACACCGGCATCGTTTCGTTGCTGCTGCTGATAACGGTTTTCCCGCCAATAAAGTTTCCTGTGATCGTCATGTTCTCGCCTCATAGTGAAGGGGGCCAGCGCACACCGGCCCGTCGCTGATTCTGCTGTGCTATAACCGTAGTAAAATGAAATTTATATTTCAACATTGTTGTGAAATGAAATTTCATTTTGGTGATAACAGTCGCATTTTGCGCTAACCGGTCGCCTGTGCGCTTCCCGCATCGCGCCTCGTTGCCCTCGACGCCAGGCTTCCCGCCGCTGTCGCGCCGGTAGTCGGTGCCGGTGATATTTTGCGAGACAGCTCAAACATTCATCATTTCCATTCTTGCTAATTTTGGAATAAACGTTTTGACTGTTAGTCAATTGAACGAACCTACCCCTCTTCCGTCAGGAGTGTCCTATGGCCATCGCAATGCAACGTTTTTGTATTAACCGCAAAATCGCGCCAGCGCTCAGCATTGAAGCGTTTTTCCGTCTGGTGAACCGTCTGGGCCTGAATAAGGTCGAGCTGCGCAACGATTTACCCAGTGGAAAAGTGACCGACGATCTGAGCCATCAGCAGGTGCGCGAGCTGGCGGCGCGCTACCACATCGAGATCCTGACGATTAACGCGGTCTACCCCTTTAACCGTCGTAGCGAAGAAGTGCGGCAGTTGACCGAATCGCTGCTGAAAGAGGCCCAGGCCATCGGCGCCAAATCGCTGGTGCTCTGTCCGCTCAACGACGGCAGCGAGGTGCCGGCCAGCGAAACCCTGGGCGCCCTACGCGACCTGGCGCCGCTGTTCGCCTTCTATGGCATCCACGGCCTGGTGGAGCCGCTGGGCTTCCCGCAAAGCTCGCTGCGTTCTGCGCACCAGGCGCAGACGCTGATCCACGACGCCCGCGTGCCGTTTAAGCTGCTGATCGACACCTTCCATCACCATCTTTACCCGCAGGCGGCGGACGAGTTCAGCCAGGTAGAGGTGGCGGATATCGGGCTGGTGCACCTTTCAGGAGTGGACGATAGCCGTCCGCGCGAGCAGCTCACCGATGCCGAGCGCATCATGCTAACCCCGCAGGATCGTCTCGGCACCTGCGAGCAGGTTAAAGCGCTGGAAGCCCGCGGCTATCAGGGGGTGTACGCTTTTGAGCCCTTCGCCCCCGAGCTGGCGCAATGGAGCGAAGCGGATATCGAGCGCGAAATTGAGCAGAGCATCGCGCTCATCCAGCGCCACTGCGCCTGAGACCCTCACGGTACAGCGTGCGCGGCGCGTGACGATTTTCCCAACGCCGGACGACGAGGTTGCCTATAATCGTCGCAGGATAAATGGAGGAATCGACCATGAGCTCACCCCTGTTGATTGCGCGCACGCTGGATAACGCGCTCTATTTACTGCCCGCGATGGCCAACCGCCATGGGCTTATCACCGGTGCGACCGGCACCGGTAAAACCGTCACCCTGCAGAAGCTGGCTGAGTCGTTCTCGGAGATTGGCGTGCCGGTATTTATGGCCGACGTCAAGGGCGACCTGACCGGCATTGCCGCCGCGGGGCAGAGCTCAGAGAAACTGCAGGCGCGGCTGGAGAAGATCGGCGTCAGCGACTGGGAGCCGCACGCCAACCCGGTGGTGCTCTGGGATATCTTTGGCGAGAAGGGCCACCCGGTGCGGGCGACGGTCTCCGATCTCGGCCCCCTGCTGCTGGCGCGCCTGCTCAATCTCAACGAGGTGCAGAGCGGCGTACTGAACATTATTTTCCGCATCGCGGACGACCGCGGCCTGCTGCTGCTCGACTTCAAAGACCTCCGCGCAATCACCCAGTTTATCGGCGATAACGCCAAGTCTTTCCAGAACCAGTACGGCAATATTAACAGCGCCTCTATCGGCGCCATCCAGCGCGGGCTGTTGACCCTGGAGCAACAGGGCGCCGAGCACTTCTTCGGCGAGCCGATGCTGGATATTGCCGACTGGATGCGCGTCGATGCCAGCGGTAAAGGGGTGATCAATATCCTTAGCGCCGAAAAGCTCTACCAGATGCCGAAGCTGTACGCCGCCAGCCTGCTGTGGATGCTCTCCGAGCTCTACGAGCGCCTGCCGGAAGCCGGCGACCTCGATAAACCGAAGCTGGTGTTCTTCTTCGATGAGGCGCATCTGCTGTTCAACGACGCGCCGCAGGTGCTGCTAGATAAAATTGAACAGGTGATCCGCCTTATCCGCTCCAAGGGCGTCGGCGTCTACTTTGTCTCGCAGAACCCGGCGGATATTCCCGACGCCGTGCTCGGCCAGCTGGGCAACCGCGTGCAGCATGCCCTGCGCGCCTTTACGCCGAAGGACCAGAAGGCGGTGAAAACCGCCGCCCAGACCATGCGCGCCAACCCGGCCTTCAGTACCGAGCAGGCGATCCAGGAGCTGGGCACCGGCGAGGCGCTGATCTCCTTCCTCGATGAGAAAGGCAGCCCGTCGGTGGTCGAGCGGGCGATGGTTATCGCCCCCTGCTCGCGAATGGGGCCGGTCAGCGATGACGAGCGCAATGGTCTGCTGAACCACTCGCCGCTGTACGGTAAGTATGAGGAGGAGGTGGACCGCGAGTCGGCTTTCGAAATGCTGCAGCAAGGGGTGCAGGTCGCCACCGGGCAGCAGTCGGCTCCGCCGGCGAAGGGCCAGCAGAACGGCGATGACGACGGGCTGCTTGGCGGCCTGAAAGATATCCTGTTCGGCAGCACCGGCCCGCGCGGCGGAAAACGCGACGGTATCGTGCAGACCGCAGCGAAAAGCGCGGTTCGCCAGGTCACCAATCAGATCGTCCGCGGCATGCTGGGCAGCCTGCTGGGCGGACGCAAGCGCTAAAAAAAAGCCCCCTCATCGCTGAGGGGGCTTACGTTTCAGGCTTACCCGCTAGGCCTTGCGCATCATCAGCCAGAGGCTTATCAGGAAGAAGCTGGCGCTCGGCAACAGCGCGCCGATGATCGGCGGTATGCCGTAGACCAGGGTCAGCGGGCCGAAAATCTGGTCGAGGACATAGAAGATAAAGCCGAAGCTAATCCCCGTCACCACCCGGACGCCCATCGGCACGCTACGCAGCGGGCCAAAGATAAACGACAGCGCCATCAGCATCATCACCGCCACCGACAACGGCTGGAAGATTTTGCTCCACATATTGAGCTGGTAGCGTCCCGGATCCTGGCCGCTGGACTTCAGGTATTTCACATAGTTGTGCAGCCCGCTGATCGACAGCGCATCCGGATCCAGGGCAACCACGCCCAGTTTGTCCGGCGTCAGGTTGGTTTTCCAGGTGCCGCTCACCATCTGCGAGCCGGTCACCTGCTTTGGATCGGTCAGGTCGGATTCATCCACCTGCGACAGACGCCACACTTTATTTTCGCTATCGAATTTTGCCGAAGCGGCATAGCGCACCGACTGTAAACGACGCTCCGGGTTGAAGGCATAGATGCTGACGCCCCCCAGCTCATCGTTGCCTTTTACGCGTTCGATATAGACAAAGTTGTGGCCATCTTTCGCCCACAGCCCCTGCTGGGTTGAGAGCAGCGAGCCGCCGTACATCTGCTGGGCACGGTAGTTGCGCGCCATCTGTTCGCCCTGCGGCGCCACCCACTCGCCGATGGCCATGGTCAGCAGCACCAGCGGGATCGCGGTTTTCATTACCGCCAGCGCTACCTGCAGCCGGGTGAAACCGGATGCCTGCATCACCACCAGTTCGCTGCGCTGGGCCAGCATCCCCAGCCCCAGCAGCGCGCCAAGCAGCGCCGCCATCGGGAAGAAGATCTGGATATCCTTCGGCACGCTGAGGATGGTGTAGAGACCAGCGCCCAGCGCATCGTAGCTGCCCTGCCCGGACTTTTTCAGCTGATCGACAAACTTGATAATGCCGGAGAGCGACACCAGCATGAACAGGGTCATCATGATGGTGTTGAAAATCGTCTTACCGATATAACGGTCAAGTACGCCAAACGCCTGCATCAGGCCGCTCCTTTATTAAAACGGGCGCGGAAGCGGCGCATCGGCACCGTGTCCCACAGGTTTAACAGCACCGCCAGCGCAAAATAGAGCAGGTTAATCGCCCACATCCAGATAGCCGGGTCCATTTTGCCTTTGCCGCCGTTCGACTTAATCGACGTTTGCAGCAGGAAGAACACCAGGTAAAGCAGCATCGCCGGCAGCATCGACAGCACGCGGCCCTGACGCGGGTTCACCACGCTGAGCGGCACCACCATCAGCGCCATAATGAAGACGGTCGCCACCAGCGTGAAGCGCCAGTGCAGTTCGGCGCGCGCGCGGTCGGTGTGGGTTTTCCACAAGGTGCGCATATCCATCTGTTCGGTGTCGTCCGGATCGGCGCTCACCGCCTGGTGGCCGATAATAGCCTGATAGTTATTGAAGTCGGTAATGCGGAAGTCGCGCAGCATCGCGGTGCCTTCAAAGCGGGTGCCCTTGTTGAGGGTCACCACCTGCGAGCCGTCTTTCTGCTGCGACAGCTCGCCGGAATCCGCCACCACCACCGAGGGGCGCGCATTGCCTTTCGGACGCAGCTGGGCAAGGAAGACGTCATGGAAGCGGTTGCCGTTGACGCTTTCGATAAACATCACCGCGTTACCATCGCTGGCCTGCTGGAACTGGCCCTGGGCCAGCGCCGCCATACCGGGGTTGGCTTTAGCTTCGGCCAGCACCTCGTCCTGATGGCGCGACGACCACGGCCCCGCCCACATAACGTTGACCGCCGCCACCGCGCCGGTGAACAGCGCGAGGATCATCGCCGCCTTGATCAGCACGGCTTTGCTCAGGCCGCAGGCGTGCATCACCGTAATTTCACTTTCGGTGTACAGCTTGCCGAGGGTCATCAGCAGGCCAAGGAACAGACTTAACGGCAGGATAAGCTGCGCCATCTCCGGGATGCCGAGCCCCAACAGCGAGAGCACCAGATTGGTTGGGATATCGCCATCCACCGCGGCGCCGAGGATCCTGACTAATTTCTGACAAAAGAAAATCAGTAACAGGATGAATAGGATCGCCAACTGGCTTTTCAGCGTCTCACGAACCAGATATCTTATGATTATCACTATAAATACGCCCGTAAAAACCCGTTTTAGTGCAGGAAAATTGCTTGTTTCATGGCTTAAACGTCATTTATTCTCTTTGGTCGTCGAAAACGTCGCTAAGATTAAATGACTCATCGGTTCTGCATGTCAGGATCTTTTCTGACGAACCCAGGCCTTAATAACGTTAAGATTAACACGAAGTCACCGCAACAGCGGATATGAGTTACGAAAGCTTGCAATTATATACTCAATGGATTTCGAGTTGTAAGAAGGCAGCAGGGCTGTGGCCCCTGGCGCGCACAATGTGCCACGTCAGGGTAAGCAGGCGCAGCCGGCGCATCTGCAACTTGAAAGGCGACGAGTATAGCCGTAGCCACCACTGTTGTCTTTAAGATTCAGGAGCATAGTGCATGGAGTTCAGTGTAAAAAGCGGTAGCCCGGAGAAGCAGCGGAGCGCCTGTATCGTGGTCGGCGTCTTTGAACCACGTCGCCTCTCCCCCATCGCCGAACAACTCGATAAAATCAGCGACGGCTACATCAGCGCCCTGCTGCGTCGCGGCGAGCTGGAAGGCAAACCTGGCCAGACGTTATTGCTGCACCATGTGCCAAACATTCTGTCTGAGCGCATTCTGCTGATTGGCTGCGGCAAAGAGCGCGAGCTGGATGAGCGTCAGTATAAGCAGGTCATCCAGAAAACCATCAATACCCTGAATGATACCGGCTCAATGGAAGCCGTCTGCTTCCTGACCGAGCTGCACGTCAAAGGCCGTAACAACTACTGGAAAGTTCGCCAGGCGGTTGAAACCGCCAAAGAGACGCTGTACAGCTTCGACCAGCTGAAGACCAACAAAAGCGAGCCGCGTCGCCCGCTGCGTAAAATGGTCTTTAACGTGCCGACCCGTCGCGAGCTGACCAGCGGCGAACGCGCCATTCAGCATGGCCTGGCGATTGCCGCCGGCATCAAAGCGGCAAAAGATCTTGGCAATATGCCGCCGAACATCTGTAACGCCGCCTATCTGGCCTCTCAGGCGCGTCAGCTGGCCGATACCTACAGCAAAAACGTCATCACACGGGTGATCGGCGAACAGCAGATGCGCGAGCTGGGGATGAACGCCTACCTCGCCGTCGGCAATGGGTCGCAGAACGAGTCGCTGATGTCGGTCATCGAATATAAAGGTAACCCGGCTGAGGACGCGCGCCCTATCGTGCTGGTCGGTAAAGGCCTGACCTTCGACTCCGGCGGTATCTCCATCAAGCCTGCCGAAGGCATGGACGAGATGAAGTACGACATGTGCGGCGCGGCGGCGGTGTACGGCGTGATGCGGATGGTTGCCGAACTGCAGCTGCCGCTGAACGTCATCGGCGTGCTGGCGGGCTGTGAAAACATGCCTGGCGGCCGCGCCTATCGTCCGGGTGACGTCCTGACCACTATGTCCGGCCAGACGGTGGAAGTGCTGAACACCGATGCCGAAGGCCGCCTGGTGCTGTGCGACGTTCTGACCTACGTTGAGCGCTTCGAGCCGGAAGCGGTTATCGACGTGGCGACGCTGACCGGGGCCTGCGTGATTGCCCTCGGCCATCACATCACCGGCCTGATGTCGAACCATAACCCGCTGGCCCATGAGCTAATCGGCGCCTCCGAACTGGCGGGCGACCGCGCATGGCGTTTGCCGCTGGCCGACGAGTTCCAGGATCAGCTGGAGTCCAATTTTGCCGATATGGCGAACATTGGCGGCCGTCCTGGCGGCGCGATCACCGCCGGCTGTTTCCTGTCACGCTTCACCCGCAAGTACAACTGGGCGCACCTCGACATCGCCGGTACTGCCTGGCGTTCCGGTAAGGCCAAAGGCGCGACCGGTCGTCCGGTGGCACTGCTGTCGCAGTTCCTGCTCAATCGCGCGGGTTTTAACGGCGAAGAGTGATTGCCGTCTGATGCCCGGTGGCGCTACGCTTACCGGGCCTACGGAAAGATGCCGTTTGTAGGCCGGGTAAGCGTAGCGCCGCCCGGCTTTGCATTTAAATCCACAACAAGAAGCCCCATATATGAAAAACGCAACGTTCTATCTTCTGGACAATGACGCCACCGTCGACGGCCTGAGCGCCGTCGAGCAGCTGGTGTGTGACATTGCCGCAGAACGTTGGCGCAACGGCAAGCGCGTCCTGATCGCCTGCGAAGATGAACAGCAGGCGATTCGCCTCGACGAGGCGCTGTGGTCGCGGCCGCCGGAAAGCTTTGTGCCGCATAACCTGGCGGGCGAAGGCCCGAGAGGCGGCGCGCCGGTAGAGATTGCCTGGCCGCAAAAGCGCAACAGCAGCCCGCGGGATATTCTTATCAGCCTGCGGCTAAACTTTGCAGATTTTGCCACCGCTTTCACAGAAGTGATAGACTTTGTCCCTTACGAAGACAATCTGAAACAACTGGCGCGCGAACGCTATAAGGCGTACCGCATGGCTGGTTTCAACCTGAACACGGCAACCTGGAAATAATGGAAAAGACATACAACCCACAAGATATCGAACAGCCGCTTTACGAGCACTGGGAAAAGCAGGGCTATTTCAAACCGAATGGTGATGAAAGCCAGGAGAGCTTCTGCATCATGATCCCGCCGCCGAACGTCACCGGCAGTTTGCATATGGGTCATGCCTTCCAGCAAACCATCATGGATACCATGATTCGCTACCAGCGCATGCAGGGCAAAAACACCCTGTGGCAGGCCGGTACCGACCACGCAGGTATCGCTACCCAGATGGTGGTTGAGCGTAAGATTGCCGCTGAAGAAGGGAAAACCCGCCACGACTACGGCCGCGACGCCTTTATCGACAAAATCTGGCAGTGGAAAGCGGAATCCGGCGGCACCATTACCCGTCAGATGCGCCGTCTCGGCAACTCCGTGGACTGGGAGCGCGAGCGCTTCACCATGGACGAGGGGCTTTCCAATGCCGTGAAAGAAGTCTTTGTTCGCCTGTACAAAGAAGACCTGATCTACCGCGGCAAACGCCTGGTTAACTGGGACCCGAAACTGCGCACCGCCATTTCCGACCTCGAAGTGGAAAACCGCGAATCGAAAGGTTCCATGTGGCACATCCGCTACCCGCTGGCCGATGGCGCGAAAACCGCTGACGGTAAAGATTACCTGGTGGTCGCCACCACCCGTCCGGAAACCCTGCTGGGCGATACCGGCGTGGCCGTTAACCCGGAAGATCCGCGCTACAAAGATCTGATTGGCAAATTCGTGGTGCTGCCGCTGGTTAACCGCCGCATCCCGATCGTGGGCGACGAACACGCCGACATGGAAAAAGGCACCGGCTGCGTGAAGATCACCCCGGCGCACGACTTTAACGACTACGAAGTGGGTCGTCGTCACCAGCTGCCGATGATCAACATCCTCACCTTTGACGGCGACATCCGCGAAAGCGCGGAAGTCTACGACACCAAAGGCAATGAATCCGACGTCTACTCCAGCGAGATCCCGGCAGAGTTCCAGAAACTGGAACGCTTCGCGGCGCGTAAAGCCGTTGTTGCGGCGGTTGACGCCCTCGGCCTGCTGGAAGAGATCAAACCGCACGACCTGACCGTCCCTTACGGCGATCGCGGCGGCGTGGTGATCGAGCCGATGCTGACCGACCAGTGGTACGTGCGCGCGGACGTGTTGGCCAAGCCAGCAGTCGAAGCCGTTGAAAACGGCGATATTCAGTTCGTGCCGAAGCAGTACGAAAATATGTACTTCTCCTGGATGCGCGATATTCAGGACTGGTGTATCTCCCGTCAGCTGTGGTGGGGTCACCGCATCCCGGCATGGTATGACAACGACGGCAACGTCTACGTAGGCCGTAGCGAAGACGAAGTGCGTCAGGAAAACAACCTGAGCGCCGACGTTGCCCTGCGTCAGGATGAAGACGTTCTCGATACTTGGTTCTCCTCTGCGCTGTGGACCTTCTCCACCCTCGGCTGGCCGGAAAACACCGACGCCCTGCGTCAGTTCCACCCGACCAGCGTGATGGTGTCCGGCTTCGACATTATCTTCTTCTGGATCGCCCGCATGATCATGATGACCATGCACTTCATCAAAGATGAAAACGGTAAACCGCAGGTTCCGTTTAAGACCGTCTACATGACCGGTCTGATCCGCGATGACGAAGGCCAGAAGATGTCCAAGTCCAAGGGTAACGTCATTGACCCGCTGGATATGGTTGACGGTATCACCCTGCCAGAGCTGCTGGAAAAACGTACCGGCAACATGATGCAGCCGCAGCTGGCGGATAAAATCCGCAAGCGTACCGAGAAACAGTTCCCGAACGGCATCGAGCCGCACGGCACCGACGCCCTGCGCTTCACCCTGGCGGCGCTGGCCTCTACCGGCCGCGACATCAACTGGGATATGAAGCGTCTGGAAGGTTACCGTAACTTCTGTAATAAGCTGTGGAACGCCAGCCGCTTCGTGCTGATGAACACCGAAGATCAGGATTGCGGTTTCAACGGCGGCGAAATGGTGCTCTCCCTCGCCGACCGCTGGATCATCGCGGAATTCAACCACACCGTGAAAGCGTATCGCGAAGCGCTGGATAACTTCCGCTTCGATATCGCCGCCGGCATCCTGTATGAGTTCACCTGGAACCAGTTCTGCGACTGGTACCTGGAGCTGACCAAGCCGGTTATGAACGGTGGCAACGAAGCGGAGCTGCGCGGGACTCGCCATACTCTGGTCACCGTGCTGGAAGGTCTGCTGCGCCTGGCGCATCCGATCATTCCATTCATTACCGAGACCATCTGGCAGCGCGTGAAAGCGATCTGCGGGATCACCGCCGACACCATCATGCTGCAGCCGTTCCCGCAGTACGATGCTTCTCAGGTGGATGACGCGGCGCTGGCCGACACCGAATGGCTGAAGCAGGCGATCGTCGCCGTGCGTAACATCCGTGCGGAAATGAACATCGCTCCGGGCAAACCGCTGGAACTGCTGCTGCGCGGCTGCAGCAAAGAGGCCGAGCGTCGTGTGAACGACAACCGCAGCTTCCTGCTGAACCTGGCGCGTCTGGAAAGCATTACCGTGCTGCCTGCCGATGATAAAGGTCCGGTCTCGGTGACCAAGATTGTCGACGGCGCCGAGCTGCTGATCCCGATGGCGGGCCTCATCAATAAAGAAGATGAGCTGGCGCGTCTGGCGAAAGAAGTGGCCAAAATCGAAGGTGAAATTGGCCGCATCGAGAGCAAGCTGGCCAACGAAGGCTTTGTCGCCCGCGCGCCGGAAGCAGTTATCGCTAAAGAGCGCGAGAAGCTGGAAGTCTACGCGGAAGCGAAAGCGAAGCTGATTGAGCAGCAGGCGGTGATCGCCGCGCTATGATCCTCCCGCCCCTTGCCACCCGGCATGGGGCGTTTTTTATGAAACATCCTCGCTTGCGCTTTCCCCTGTCGCGATGTTATTAACATCATCATTCGTCTTTTTTGGGTAATGAGTCATTGTATGAATACGAGCGTCCCCGCGGCGACGTTGCTGCGTCGCATTACGGCGGCAGACAATGCCGCCATCGCCAGGGTCATCCGCCAGGTCTCGGCTGAATATGGCCTGACCGCCGATAAAGGCTATACGGTCGCCGACCCGAATCTCGATGAACTGTATGAGCTGTACAGCCAGCCGGGCTCCGCCTACTGGGTGGTGGAGCAAGAAGGGGAAGTGGTTGGCGGCGGCGGCGTCGCGCCGCTCGCCTGCAGCGAGCCGGATATCTGCGAGCTGCAGAAAATGTATTTTATGACCAGCGCCCGCGGCCAGGGGCTGGCGAAGAAGCTGGCGCTGCTGGCGCTAGACTACGCCCGCGAACAAGGGTTTAAGCGCTGCTATCTGGAAACCACCGCCTTCCTGAGGGAGGCGATCGGCTTATATGAACATCTCGGCTTCGAGCACATTGACGGACCGCTGGGCTGCACCGGCCACGTGGACTGCGAAGTACGGATGCTGAAAACGCTGTAGCGCCTCGATATCGCAGGCGTCCCCGGTAGCGCTGCGCTTACCGGGGCTACACGGCTAAGCGTAGCGCGAGCCGGGGTATGTCCCGGATGGCACCGCTGGCACCTTACCCGTGCTCGCGGTGCCGTTTTTTTGTCGGGTGGCGGCTAACGCCTTACCCGACCTACGGCCCGTACCATTGCGAGCTGAAGCTCTCAACGCTATCTCTCTCCCCATGGCTACTGAAACTGCCGGTGTTAGTGACTACCGGGCCCGAATATCGTGGGTTACGCCGCGGCTGGCACACCGCTGTGAAAGCGGAACTCGGCCTCCGGACGGAGGATCAGCGCCGCTTCCGCCTCGCCGAGCTGGCGCACCCGCTCGCTGATATCTTCTCCGGCAATCTTCTGCGCCAGATCCAGATAGTCCTGATAGTGACGCGCCTCGGAGCGCAGCAGCGACAGGTAGAACTTTTGCAGATCGTCGTCCAGCCACGGCGCCAGGGCGGCAAAGCGTTCGCAGGAGCGGGCCTCGATATAGGCGCCGCAGATCAGCTTATCGATCAGCATCACCGGCTCATGCGAGCGCACTTCGCGCCGCAGGCCGCGGGCATAGTTGCTGGCGGTGATTTTGACATAGGGGATATCGCGCGCCAGCATCATCTCCCGCACCTGCCAGAAGTGATGCAGTTCCTCTTTAATCAATAAAATCATGCTGTCCAGCAGCTGGCGGCCCCACGGGTCGTCGGTCTGCGGCATGGCGCTTTTGTTGATCCGTTTATGCAGAGCGACAAAATCCGGCTCCGGCCCCCGGCGGTAGGTGAAGTCTTCGTACGGCTTCAGGCAGGCCAACAGTTCGTCGGCGTCAGCTTTATCCGCGACGTAGCGACGCACCAGCAGCATGGCGTTCTGCGCCGCTTTCAGCTCGCACACCATATGGTCGGTCAGCACCAGCGGCAGGTTTTCCGGCTTGCGGGCTTCGTCAATCCACGCCTGCGGCGTCGGGCAGTGCAGGAAGTTGATAATCGGGGAAAGAATCTGCGGGTAATCCATGAAAGTTCCTTGCTATACGGCGGCAGGCGCCGCCGTATCCATCTACGACATTTGCGACTTAGTGGCGAACACCATCGTCGTCTTCATCGACATACTCTTCGTCATCGTCGTCGCCGTCTTCACCGTTCGGGTCCTCATAATAGGTGCCCCAACCGTCATACTCGACGTCATATTTTTCTGCCAGCGTCATCAGCTGTTCCACCTGGGCATCGATCAGGTCTGCGTTCAGCGCACATTCGCTCAGAATATCGCAGCAGATGACCATGTCACCCTCTTCCACTTCCAGCTCTTCGGGCTCGGTCACTTCGTAGCCCAGCTTGAACGCTTCCACCGCCACTTTCTCCAGGGTTTCGAAATCGTCTGCAGAGAGGTGATGCTCAATCGTGTACAGTGCGTCCGGATCGCTGCCATCTTCCAGCAGCTCTTCGATAATCAGACGCGTCTCTTCACGCTGTTCTTCCAGGTGTTCCGGGTTTGCCATGGCTCGTTCCTCATAATGTGCGGCAGTTATCCCTATTGTCACATACCGCCGTCATTGCCTCCACTTCTCAGTGAAAGATTTCGATCACAGACTTGCAAATGAATATTCATACATATAAATTGAATTTTAATTCAATTAGTGGCCTATGCCAGGTGAGGGAACCATGTCTGCGTTTTACCAGAAGCATTTTTTAAAGTTACTCGATTTTACGCCTGCAGAAATCACCGCCCTGCTCGAGCTGGCGGCAAAGCTGAAAGCCGATAAGAAAAACGGTATCGAAGTCCAGAAACTGGCAGGAAAAAACATCGCGCTCATCTTCGAAAAAGACTCAACCCGTACACGATGCTCTTTCGAAGTTGCCGCATACGATCAAGGCGCCCGCGTGACCTATCTGGGGCCCAGCGGCAGCCAGATTGGCCATAAAGAGTCGATCAAGGACACCGCCCGCGTGCTCGGACGGATGTACGACGGCATTCAGTACCGCGGCCACGGCCAGGAAGTGGTAGAGACCCTGGCGCAATACGCCGGCGTGCCGGTGTGGAACGGCCTCACCAACGAGTTCCACCCCACCCAGCTGCTGGCGGACCTGCTGACCATGAAAGAGCATCTGCCGGGCAAAGCCTTTAACCAGATGACGCTGGTCTACGCCGGCGACGCGCGCAACAACATGGGCAATTCGATGCTGGAAGCCGCCGCGTTGACCGGTCTGGATCTGCGCCTGGTGGCGCCATCGGCCTGCTGGCCGGAGGCCGCGCTGGTGGAGACCTGCACCGCGCTGGCCAAACAGCAGGGCGGCAACATCACCCTGACGGAAGATATCGCCGCAGGGGTGAAAGGCGCCGATTTTATCTATACCGACGTCTGGGTCTCAATGGGCGAGGCGAAGGAAAAATGGGCCGAACGTATCGCCCTGCTGCGCGACTATCAGGTTAACAGCGCGATGCTGGCGCTGACCGGCAACCCGCAGGTCAAGTTCCTCCACTGCCTGCCGGCGTTCCACGACGACCAGACCACGCTGGGCAAACAGATGGCTGCCGATTACGGCCTGCACGGCGGCATGGAGGTGACTGACGAGGTGTTTGAGTCGGCGGCGAGCGTGGTCTTCGACCAGGCGGAAAACCGGATGCACACCATCAAAGCGGTGATGGTGGCGACGCTTTCACGCTGAAATCAGAAACTAAACGTGTAACGCTCGGCGACGATATACTGTTCTCCATAATGAATAGGCTGATGCTGGCTATCCAGAATTAGCGTTTTCATCAGGAATAACGGTTCGCCGGGCGGTTGCTTCAGCAGCGGTGCGCTGTCAGAATCCGCACGCACCATTTCTACTGTCGTTTCACCCGCATAGGTAGGCACGATCGCGTATTTTTCACGCAATAGCTGATACAGCGACCCGCTAAGATCCTCCTGCTGTAAAAAACCTAATCGTTTCAGAGAGTAGTAATTATTCTCTAACATTAACGGCGCATCGCCAGCGATCCTAAGGCGTTGGATATAAAGCACGGAATCATCGCTCTCAAGCTCAAGAAGCTGACGCGCATTACGATAGTCCCGCAGAATCTCACGACGAGTCACTACGCTATGGGTTGGTAGATGGTTAGCATCGCATGCGGCAGTAAAGCTAAGTAAGTGAACAACTTTACGCTCAATTTTAGGCAGACAGACAAAAGTCCCCTTCCCCTGCTTTTTTACCAAATAGCCTTCGGCTACCAGCTCTTTCACTGCGTTGCGCACTGTAATACGGCTGATATTGTAGAGTTCGCTGAGCTCAATCTCGGTGGGGATTTTCTCTCCTTCAGCGAGTTTCCCGGAAGAAATATCGCTGAGGATTTTATCTTTAAGCTGCCTGTATAACGGTACGGAAGTATTCTGTTGCAGTCCAAAATTCGACATAAAAGAGGTACCAGCACGGCCATTAATGCGAAGCAGGATTATAATCGAAGCGCGCACATCAAACTACGACGGCGCGCATATCCTTCAGACCCAGGCCGAAATCGCAGCAAAAGCAGCGCTAACTATCCACAGCACCGGAAACAGCGGCGCAATGGCCTTTAACCACTGACCAAACCCAATGCGCGCAATAGACAACCCAGCCAGCAATACACCGCCGGTAGGAGAGACCAGGTTCGTCAGGCCATTGCCAAATTGATAAGCCATCACCATCGCCTCTTTATTGATACCAACCAAATCGCCTAACGGCGCCAGCACGGGCATAGTGAGCGCGGCCTCGCCCGAAGATGAGGGCACAAAAAAGGTGATGACGTTATGCCCTAATAGCATCAGAGTGGTAAACGCATACTGCGGCAACCCTTCCAGCATTTCAGACAAACCAAATAGCAACGTATCGATAATTCGTCCGTTCTCCGCCACCACCAGAATACCGCGCGCAAGACCTATCACTACGGCGGCGTAGACAAACTCTTTGCACCCTTCGACAAAGCTGTCGGCCATCCCGCTAATGCCCATGCGCCCGACGATCCCGGAAAACAGCCCCAGAGCCAGGAACACAGAGCCGATCTCAACCATGTACCAGCCACGCGTGATTAACCCCCATGAGATGACGGCCAGCGCCAGCACAAAGGCGATGATAATTACCCGATCGGCGATGGAAAAATGGACCGACGTATCCTGTATCGACAAAAACTGCTCGCGGTTGCGACAATCATTTTCATATACCGGCGACTTTTGCGGAGTGCGTTTAACACGGTGCGCGTACCACATGGTGTAAGCAATCGCCAGTAGCGTGAAGACCAGCCATGCAATAGCACGTAGCCAAAGCTGCGGATTTCCCTGAATACCCGCTACGCCCTGGGCAATGAGTACAGAGAACGGATTGGTCATTGCGCCAACGTAGCCAATCTGGGTTCCCAGAAAAAGAATCAGGATCGCAGTCATTGAGTCATAACCCAGCGCGAACATCAGGGAGATAAAGATCGCATACAGGGGGATCACCTCCTCGCTCATACCAAAAGTCGCGCCTCCCAGGCTAAACAAGGTCATTGCGATAGGGATAACCAAAATTCCTTTACCTGCCAGGCGTTCAGCCAGCGCCACCAGACCCCGCTCAATTGCGCCAGTACGTAAAATAATGCCAAAAGCGCCACCAACAATGAGCACAAACGCCACTACGTCTGCGGCCTTGATAATCCCCTCCATCGGCGCGGCCAGTACGGCGGTAATACCCTGACGTAAATCGCCCTCGCTGCTGACTTTGTCCAGCAGATGATAAGACCCTGGGATCACTAATGTTTTAGTTTCACCGCCGGGTAAGGTCACTGAGTGATAATCAAAACTGCCGCTGGGAATACACCATGTCAGCAGCGCTACTAATATAATAATGAAGAAAATCAGAGCGTAGCAGTGTGGCATCGCCCACTTTATTTTTGCAATACGCATAATCCGCCTCGATAAGATGTTTATATTATGTTTGCCGTCTTTCGGCATTTTTAGAGTTACAGAAGGTCATGGGTAATACGGCCATCCACCAGGGTCAGTACAACGGTAGAAGTCCGTAACTCATCATTCGGGCAGCTCAACAAATTACGGTCAAAAACCGCGATATCCGCGCGTTTTCCCGGCTCAAGGCTACCGGTCATTTCTTCCATGCCGTGGTGTCGAGCACTATTCAGCGTCCATGCCGTTAAGAGCTGTTGTCGGGTCATTCCGCGTTCGCGGTACCAGCCATTCACGGGTGAACCATCAGGGAACTGACGACTGCAGGCGGCATACATCGAGTCAGGAACAGAAGGAATAAACAGGGGCAGATCGGTGCCAATAGTCACCGTCACGCCAGCCCCAAATAGTGCGGCATAATCGTAGAATTGCGCTTCGCGCTCTTCCCCATAGCGTTCGCGCATATAGGCTTCGGCTTCGCAGGGGTTAAGGAGCAGAATTTGTGCATAAACTTCGGCAAAAAGGCCGAGCTCAGCCATTCTGGGAATATCGTTTGGATGCGGACATTCCAGATCGCTCAGAGAATGTCTAACCACGCTCTGCGGGTGACGCTTACGGCATTCGGCAAAAATATCAATACAGCGGCGAATTGCGGCGTCGCCCTCCGCATTCATACAGCAGTTGAATCCACGAGCATCAGCCAACAAAACCTGCTGGCGCAGGGCATTATAATCAACGGGTCGTTCATTGTTCGTGCCGGGACGATCGGCATAGGGGTAAATCATATCGCCGGTATGATCGGCAATAACGCCATCGACCATAAATTTAAAGCCATGAAACCGCAGCCATGGCGAATGAAAGCGGCGTCGGGCCTGTTCACCGAAAGCAAGATCGACAGGCGCAGATACGGGCTGAGAAACAATGCTTACTCTCAGCAATAGCGCATCCTCTTTTTCCAGTTCATCCCAGGCATTCATCAACTGCGGCGCATCGTTGAAACAAACGTCTTTTATTGCCGTGATTCCCTGCCCGGCAAGTCGGGCCATAAATGCCCGCATTTCTTTTTTTAACTGTGCGGTATCAGACAGCATCTCATCCAATAATGCGATTCTCGCTTCCGCGCTGCACTCTTCAGCGGTAAAGCCATAAAGCTCCACGGCGGCACGGTTCATCCAGCAATAGCTTTTGTCATCGTTAATGGCGACAACCGGTCTCTGCGGGAAAGCGTCATCCAATAGTCTGGCATCAGGCACCGCTCCCCAACGGGCAGCAGACCAGCCCCAGCCATAGAGGCTTTTCTCCTCAGGGAGAAGCTTTTCTGCATCCTGTAATAGTTCAAGGGCATGATTACTATCGCGGGCGGCATGGAGATCGACGCCACGCTGCATGCTCATATAGCCGGTAAAAAACGTGTGATTATCGCAAAATCCGGGACAAATCAGGCGATCGCCAAGTTCGATAAAGCGAGTTCTTTCACCTCTCCAGGTTTGAATATCTTCCCCATTCGCTATCATCGCTGCGATAGCGCCGTTTTTAATGACTACATATCCGCTAAATAGCTCATTTCTGGCAGCAGTAAAAATAGCATCAGAACGTAAAATCAAATCAGCAGCATCACTATGCATAATTCTTTCCTCACGGAAAAAGCGCAGGAATCCCCCTTTCCGCCCGGCTAGCGGACGGAAATCAGTACGGAAAAATGAGAGATGGCGTTATAGGTTAGTAGTGAGTCCCGTAGCCAAATGCCCCTTCTTTCAGGCAAATTTGTGCCGAGAAAGCTGCTGCTTTTTGCAGGCTATTGGTAATCGCTTCGCGCTTGTTACCCGTAGGTTGGGCCAGAAAATGGCAAATGAAAGCGGTAATAAAAGCATCACCTGCACCCATTGTATCGACGGGAGTGACGTAATCGGGCGCCTGCTGATACCAATCCTGCCCGTCAAATAAAATCGCGCCTTCATCTCCACGCGTCGCGCAGACAATGCGACTTCCGCTGGCCTGCGCTTGTTGCACAATTTCACGTGTTTGCGCCAGGCTGTAGTCGGCGCATGAGAAGAAGGCGAAGTCGACGTAACGGCACAGCGGCAGCGCCTGCTCCAGTACAAAGTCATCTGAAAAATCGAAAGAGACAGGAATGTTGAGCTCGCGTAACTGAGGTAAGTGCGTCTCCATGTAGCTATAACAGCCGCTATGGATCAGATCAAACTCACGCAGGTATTGCTCATGCTGAAAAATAAAATCCATCGAAGTTGTCTTGCGAATACCCCCGGCGTTCGAACCAAGAAATATCCGTTCTCCCTCTTCGATTTTCAGCTGTGCGCAGCCGTTCTCTCCTGCCACCTGCAGACAGTGTGGCCACTTGACGCCAACTTTATCCAGCACCTGCATAACGTGTTCCGCAGCGGCATCATTACCAAAAATCCCCAAATAGGCCGCATTGTGCCCCAGCATGGCCGCATAAGCGGCAAAGTTCAGCGCATTTCCACCGGGATACATAGTCTGAGTATGAACATATTTATCGACGACGTTATCGCCAATTCCAATCACATTCATCATAATTCCCCTTAGTATTCCACCAGCCCCATATAGCGGCGGGTATCCAATGGATGCTGGCGAATGTCGGCAAGCGCAGAACGATATTCACACATGATGCTGTAAAACAGTACCGGGTTGAAAAACTCCACGACTGACGGAGGAAGAACCCCGATGCCCAGTTCTTTAGCATCAACGACTTCCACTTTTTCTGCATACTTGGTGAGGAAGGCCAAAGCTCGCTCATCCATCGCCCGCGTACGGCCTTCGTTCATCAATAAAATAAACGGCGTCTCTTTATTCGTAACTTCAAAAGGTCCGTGGAAGTACTCCCCGGAGTGAATAGGTGCGGCATGTAGCCATTGCATTTCCATTAGTGAGCAGATAGCAAAACCATAAGCATGGCCATAAGAAGCTCCGCTGGAGAGAATATAGAAGAGCTTTTCATCTTGATATTTTTGGGCAAAACGCTGGCAGCGATCCGCAACCTGCTGACGGCCATGAGCAATGACGCCATTAATTTGGGTCATTCCCTGTTGGAAATCAGCGTAATTATTGAAACCTTCCACCTGCTGCAACGTATCAACGCACAGGTTGAGGATAATCGCCATCGGGTTATCGACCACATTGGTATCGTTACCCCAGGCATAGAGAATGTTGTGACTGGCGTATTCGATCAACTGTGCCTGAGCGTTGTGAGTCAGCGTAATAGTATGCGCTTGATGCTGTTGAGCAAGCTTAGCCGCAGCGACGGATTCCGGCGTGTTGCCCCCGTGCGAACAGACGATAACCAGCGAATTCTCCCCTAACGTTTTCGGCGTCGCGTAGACAAACTCATTGGCGGTATACATGCCGACATGAAGCTTCGTCGCCTCGCTATCCAGGAAGTACTTAGCCGGATACATATCCACTAATGACCCGCCGCAGGCAACAAGGAACACTTGGCGGATTCCGCCTTTGTCTTCTATCTCTTTAGCAACGGCATTAATTATTTCTTTAGTATTCATACAGTAAGAACTCCAGATCTCATTATTGATTGTTCAAATTAGCGGAAACAACATTAATACGTTATATAACGTATTAATGAGATCGCCATCAAAATTTGCACAATGCGCTCGGTATGAGCGTTTGGCTGAAGCAGCAAATGAGAGGGAATAAGAAGTAAAAAAGCGGGAATAGCCAGGAAAAACAAAGAATAGCAATTGTCACAATTTGACAATTGCTAGCTCTGGGTAAAAAAAGCTCGTCAACTAAACCATCAGCATCTTCACCACCGCTTTGCGCACCTTCGCCGGGGCGCCAACGGCGCACAGCGGTTTATGCACTTCGCCGGGATAAAACACCACAAAGTCCCCTTCGTTAAGGATCACCGTTTTCTCCTGCTGGCCTTCGGCAAGAAAAGCGATGTCTTTCTCCGCCAGCCAGTCGGTCTGCGGCTCTCCTGGCGGCAAGGTGCTGAAGGTCATCCCCTCGCTGCCGCGGAGCACAATCTGGATATCGAGATAGCGAGCATGGTACTCCGCGCGGCGCGCGGCCTGCGGCTCGGTGGTGTCTTCAGAAATCAGATAAAACAGGTTGTCGCCGTCGATAGCGTGTTTACCCAGCGGCGTCGCCTCGCTGACCTGAGCGATAACCTGTTCGATAGCCTCGCGCAGCGCGGCAGGCAGCCATGGCTGCAGATGGTGGATATTGCCAATAATCATTGCTTACCTCAAATATAAAACAGCATTTCATTTTATCGTGTTATACCCCCATCGCGGCTGCCATACCAGTAGAGTTTCACGCTTCTTTGCGCTGGCGCACTTTTCGGCAGGCAAACGATTACCTGTTTGTGAATGAATCGCTTGATCGTCATAACGGTCTGCGTATAATGCCAGTCGTTTTGCCGGGAGGAAGCATGGCCAATTGCGTACGACATTCTGTCTTAGCGCGTCTCAATGCAGACGCTGGCCTGCCGTTTTTCTTTCCGTTGCTCATTGGATTCCCGAAGCCCCTTATTTAAGGGGCTTTTTTTTTGCCCAGGCGTCAGGAGATAAGCATGGCTAACCCGCTATATCAAAAACATATCATTTCCATAAACGATCTCAGCCGCGAAGACCTCGAACTGGTGCTGGCGACGGCGGCAAAGCTGAAAGCCAATCCACAACCCGAGCTGCTGAAGCATAAGGTTATCGCCAGCTGTTTCTTTGAAGCCTCGACCCGCACCCGCCTCTCTTTTGAAACCTCGATGCACCGCCTGGGCGCCAGCGTGGTCGGCTTTTCCGACAGCGCCAACACCTCGCTGGGCAAAAAAGGGGAAACGCTGGCGGATACCATCTCCGTCATCAGCACCTACGTCGACGCCATCGTGATGCGTCATCCGCAGGAGGGCGCCGCGCGCCTGGCGACCGAATTCTCCGGCGGCGTGCCGGTACTGAACGCCGGCGACGGCGCTAACCAGCACCCGACCCAAACCCTGCTCGACCTGTTCACCATTCAGGAGACCCAGGGCCGCCTCGAAAACCTCAACGTGGCGATGGTCGGCGATCTGAAGTATGGCCGTACCGTCCATTCCCTGACCCAGGCGCTGGCCAAATTCAACGGCAACCGCTTCTACTTCATCGCCCCGGATGCGCTGGCCATGCCGCAGTACATCCTCGATATGCTTGATGAAAAAGGCATCGCCTGGAGCCTGCATAGCGCCATCGACGACGTGATGGCGGAAGTGGATATTCTGTACATGACCCGCGTGCAGAAAGAACGTCTGGATCCGTCGGAATACGCCAACGTCAAAGCGCAATTCGTCCTGCGCGCCGCCGACCTCGAAGGGGCGCGCGCCAATATGAAGGTGCTACACCCGCTGCCGCGCATTGACGAAATCACCACCGATGTCGATAAAACACCGCACGCCTGGTACTTCCAGCAGGCCGGTAACGGCATCTTCGCCCGCCAGGCGTTACTGGCACTGGTACTGAATAGCGAGCTGGCACTGTAAGGGGGAATGAGAGATGACACACGACAATAAACTGCAGGTAGAAGCGATCAAACGCGGCACCGTGATTGACCATATCCCGGCGCAGGTCGGCTTTAAGCTGCTCACCCTGTTCAAACTGACCGAAACCGATCAGCGCATCACCATCGGCCTGAACCTGCCCTCCGGCGAGATGGGCCGCAAGGATTTGATTAAAATCGAGAACACCTTCCTGACCGACGAGCAGGTTAACCAGCTGTCGCTGTACGCCCCGCAGGCGACGGTAAACCGCATTGATGATTACGAAGTGGTGGGCAAATCCCGCCCGAGCCTGCCGGATCGTATCGACAGCGTGCTGGTCTGCCCGAACAGCAACTGTATCAGCCACGCCGAACCGGTTTCTTCCAGTTTTGCAGTGAAAAAACGCGCTGATGACATCGCACTCAAATGCAAATACTGCGAAAAAGAGTTTTCTCATTATGTGGTGCTGGCCAACTAAATGCGGTTGGTATTGGTGGTAGGCCTCCCTATAATGGCTACCACCCTACGCTTCGTCCTTCAGGCGGCGTCTGCGCCGGCGATACAGCGCTTACCGCCTGGCGGCAACCTGAATGATTTTGCGTAACATTACTCAGTTCATCTGGAGATAACATGAGCAAAACTATTGCGACGGAAAATGCACCAGCGGCGATTGGCCCCTACGTTCAGGGCGTTGACCTCGGCAGCATGATCATCACCTCTGGCCAGATCCCGGTCGACCCGAAAACCGGCAGCGTCCCGGAAGACGTGTCCGCGCAGGCGCGCCAGTCGCTGAACAACGTGAAAGCGATCGTTGAAGCCGCAGGCCTCACCGTCGGCGATATCGTCAAGACCACCGTATTCGTCAAAGACCTCAACGATTTCGCTACCGTTAACGCCACTTACGAAGCGTTCTTCACCGAGCATAACGCCACCTTCCCGGCGCGCTCCTGCGTTGAAGTCGCACGTCTGCCGAAAGACGTGAAGATCGAGATCGAAGCCATCGCCGTGCGTCGCTGATCGCTCTCGTCGGCATGAAAAAAGGCAGCCAGTGGCTGCCTTTTTTACGTGGTTCATCCGAAAACGCGTCCCTCACTGCCAGCCGTAGCGGCGGCTGTAGAAGCCCTTCACGGCCTGGGTCAGCACCATATAGCCCGCCAGGATCGCCACCAGCCATGGGAAGTAGTTCAGCGGCAGGGCCTGCAGCTGCAGGTAGCTCGCCAGCGGCGAGAACGGCAGCGCGATACCCACCGCCATCACCACCAGAGTCATGGCGAACAGCGGCCAGGCGGCCCGGCTCTGAACGAACGGAATGCGCCGGGTGCGGATCATGTGCACAATCAGCGTTTGCGACAGCAGCCCTTCGATAAACCAGCCGGACTGGAACAGGGTCTGCATCTCCACGGTATTGGCGTGGAACACCCACCACATCAGGCCGAAGGTGAGGATATCGAAAATCGAGCTGATCGGTCCAAAGAAGACCATAAAGCGCCCGAGATCGGCCGGGTTCCAGCGCTGCGGCTTGCGGATCTGCTCATCATCGACGTTATCAAACGGGATCGCCACCTGGGAAACATCGTACAGCAGGTTCTGAATCAACAGGTGCAGCGGCAGCATCGGCAGAAACGGCAGGAAGGCGCTGGCCACCAGCACGCTGAAGACGTTGCCGAAGTTGGAGCTGGCGGTCATTTTGATGTACTTGAGCATGTTAGCGAAGGTGCGGCGGCCTTCGATTACCCCCTCCTCCAGCACCATCAGGCTTTTTTCCAGCAGAATGATATCCGCCGCCTCGCGGGCGATATCCACCGCGCCGTCGACCGAGATGCCGATATCCGCCGCGCGCAGCGCCGGGGCGTCGTTGATGCCGTCGCCCATAAAGCCCACCACGTGACCTTCGCGTTTCAGCAGCGTCACGATACGCTCTTTATGCAGCGGCGCCAGGCGGGCGAACAGCGTGGTGCGTTTGGCCAGCGCCGCCAGTTCGTCGTCGCTCATGGCTTCGATCTGGCTGCCAATCACCACTTCGCCAGCATCCAGTCCCACTTCATGGCACACCTTAGCCGCCACCAGCTCGCTGTCGCCGGTGAGGATCTTCACCGTGATGCCGCTGGCCTTCAGCGCCTTCAGCGCCGGGGCGGTGGTCTCTTTCGGCGGATCGAGGAAGGCGATGTAGCCTTCAAGGATCAGGTCCGACTCATCGGCGCGCTGGTAGTCGCCTTCGCGGGCCGGCAGGTATTTGGTCGCCACCGCCACCACCCGCAGTCCCTGACGGTTCAGGGTATCGGTCACCCGGCGAATGCGGCGCAGCATGGTGTCGTCCAGCGGTACGATATCGCCGTTGTAGCGCACCTGGGTCGAGACGTTGAGGATCTCCTGCAGCGCCCCTTTGCAGATCAGCTGATGCGCGGCGTCATCCTCCTTCACCACCACCGACATGCGGCGGCGTTCGAAGTCGAAGGGGATCTCATCTACCTTCTGCCAGCGTTCCGCCAGCCCGCGGGCGGCATCCAGCTCAACGCCCTCCAGCACCGCGGTGTCGAGCAGGTTTTTCAGGCCGGTCTGGTAGTGGCTGTTGAGCCAGGCGGCATGCAGTACCCGCTCGCAGACCTTGCCGGAGACGTCGGTATGGTTCTCCAGCACAATCTTATCCTGGGTCAGGGTGCCGGTTTTATCAGTGCAGAGGATGTCCATCGCGCCGAAATTCTGAATGGCGTCGAGGTGCTTCACGATGACCTTTTGCTTCGACAGCTTCACCGCCCCGCGCGCCAGCGTCGAAGTGACGATCATCGGCAGCATCTCCGGCGTCAAGCCGACCGCCACCGACAGCGCGAATAGCGCCGCCTCCCACCAGTCGCCTTTGGTGTAGCCATTGATCAGCAGCACCACCGGGGCCATCACCAGCATAAAGCGGATCAGCAGCATGCTGACCCGGCTGATGCCCTTCTGAAAGGCGTTCGGCTCGCTCTCCTGTTCACTGACGCGGCCGGCCAGCTGGCCAAACCAGGTGCGGCCGCCGGTGGCGAAGACGATGGCCTGCGCCGAGCCGCTCACCACGTTGGTGCCCATAAAGCACAGGGTGTCGCACTCCAGCGGGTTTTGCTGCAGCGGATCGCGGCTGCGGGCCACTTTCTCCACCGGCAGCGATTCGCCGGTCAGCGAGGCCTGGGCGACGAATAAATCCCGCGCCTGCAGGATACGCAGGTCCGCCGGGATCATATCCCCCGCCGACAACCGGATAATGTCGCCCGGCACCAGCTGGTCGATAGGCAGCTCCAGCCAGCGGCTCTCCCCCTGCTCGTTCACCACCCGCAGCACGGTGGCGGTGTTGCTCACCATCGCCTTCAGCGCATCCGCCGCTTTGGTCGAGCGCGCCTCCTGGATGAAATTGAGCAATGTCGAGATCCCCACCATCAGGGCGATAACCCCGGCGGCGAACAGATCCTCGGTGGAATAGGAGACGATGCCGAGCACGGTCAGCAGCAGGTTGAACGGGTTGCGATAGCAGGTCCACAGATGCACCCACCACGGGGAGGGCTTCTGCGCCGGGATCTGGTTGTCACCATGTTTGAGGATTTTCGCCGCCACTTCGCCTTCATTGAGCCCTTCAGGGTGGCTGTCAAAGGCGCGCCAGATCTCCTGGTCGTCCATCGCCGCCACGTTCAGGCAATGCTGACCAAGCGATTCAGGAATGGGGCCACTCGCCAGATGGCGGGCGTCCGGCAGCGGATCGCGCTGGACTAAACGACGTGGCAGATGGCGGCTAAGCTGCGCGAACAGCTGCCGGGTATAATTTTTCAGCATAAACAGTCCCTCCGCGCTCGCCAAAGCGAACGCAGCGTTGCCGACGGGCGTAGCAAAACCTACCTGTCAGGCATGTTATTTTTATGGCAGGGACATCAAGGACGTCACTGCTTTACGCTTTCCGGTAAAGCAGTGTTAAACAGGCTTACCGGAAAGAAAGGTTGCTCCATCGAGGATGAGGAGTGGGATCGGGGTCCATAACTATCTCCGGTAAGTGAATATAAACGGCGCGAATTATAGCGCCCTCGCTGAGGATTGTGTGGCAATAATGGCGATGATAAACCCGCGCAACTAAACCGAACGTAAACCAGACTTTGCTCATTGCGGTTTGGTTGAGTAGCATTAGGCTCACTTCTACCATCCCTGACGAGAATTCCGCATGCAGAACCGGCTGACCATCAAAGATATCGCGCGCTTAAGCGGCGTAGGGAAATCGACGGTATCCCGCGTCCTTAACAACGAGAGCGGGGTCAGCGAACGGACCCGCGAGCGCGTCGAAGCGGTGATGCAGCAGCACGGTTTCTCGCCCTCCCGTTCCGCCCGCGCCATGCGCGGCCAGAGCGATAAAGTGGTGGCGATTATCGTCACCCGTCTCGACTCGCTGTCGGAAAACCTTGCCGTGCAGACCATGCTGCCCGCCTTTTATGAGCAGGGTTACGATCCGATTATGATGGAGAGCCAGTTCTCCCCGGCGTTGGTGGAGGAGCATCTCGGCATGCTCGCCCGGCGCAATATTGACGGCGTGGTGCTGTTCGGTTTTACCGGCATCGACGAAGCGATGCTCGCCCCCTGGCGCGACACCCTGGTGCTGATGGCCCGCGACGCTCCCGGCTTCGCCTCGGTGTGCTATGACGACGAGGGGGCCATCACGCTGCTGATGCAGCGGCTCTACGATCGCGGACACCGCCACATCAGTTTTCTTGGCGTACCGCACAGCGACGTCACCACCGGCGAACGCCGCCATCTGGCCTACCTCGCCTTCTGTAAAAAGCATCGTCTGACGCCCACCGCCGCCCTGCCGGGGCTGGGCATGAAGCAGGGATATGACACCGTCGCCAGCGTGCTGACGGCTGAAACCAGCGCCCTGGTCTGCGCGACGGATACCCTCGCCCTCGGCGCCAGCAAGTACCTCCAGCAGCAGGGTCGCGATGCGCTGCAGCTCGCCAGCGTCGGCAGCACGCCGCTGATGAAGTTTCTCCACCCGGAAATCTTGACCGTCGATCCGGGCTATGCCGAGTCCGGACGCCGGGCCGCCCGGCAGTTGATCGAGCAGATCGCCGGCAGCGTCGATCCCCGCCAGATCGTGATTCCCGCCGCCCTCAATTAATCTCGCTCGGGCGATTTATGTGATCGTCGCCGGGTTTAGGGAACGTTCCCATTTTGCAAATTAAGCGGAACGGTTAGGATGCCCTCAAGGTAAAAACGGCATCTCTCCCCTCTGTTTTTGAGGCTTCATCATGAGCAAAGTAAACCAGCAGGACATCGATAAACTGATCGAACTGGTGGGCGGGCGCGGTAACATCGCCACCGTCAGCCACTGTATTACCCGTTTGCGCTTTGTGCTGAACGACCCGGCCATCGCCAGACCAAAAGAAATTGAGCAGCTGCGCATGGTGAAGGGATGCTTCACTAACGCCGGCCAGTTCCAGGTGGTCATCGGCACCGAGGTGGGCGATTACTACAAGGCCCTGCTGGCGACCACCGGCCAGACCTCCGCCGACAAAGAGCAGGTCAAGCAGGCCGCGCGGCAAAATATGAAGTGGCATGAACAGTTAATCTCACACTTCGCCGAGATCTTCTTTCCCCTGCTGCCGGCCCTGATCAGCGGCGGTCTGATCCTCGGTTTCCGCAACGTTATCGGCGACCTGCCCATGAGCAATGGCCAGACGCTGGCCCATATGCACCCGTCGCTGAAAACCATCTATGACTTCCTGTGGCTGATTGGCGAGGCGATCTTCTTCTATCTGCCGGTGGGGATCTGCTGGTCAGCGGTGAAGAAGATGGGCGGCACGCCGATCCTCGGGATCGTCCTTGGCGTCACCCTCGTCTCCCCGCAGCTGATGAACGCCTATCTCCTCGGCCAGCAGGTGCCGGAGGTGTGGAACTTCGGCCTGTTTACCATTGCCAAAGTCGGCTACCAGGCGCAGGTGATCCCGGCCCTGCTGGCTGGCCTGGCCTTAGGCTTTATCGAGACGCGCCTCAAGCGCATTGTGCCTGACTACCTCTACCTGGTGATTGTCCCGGTCTGCTCGCTGATCCTCGCGGTGTTCCTCGCGCACGCCATTATCGGTCCGTTCGGCCGCCTGATCGGCGACGGCGTGGCCTTCGCGGTACGCCATCTGTTAACCGGCAGCTTCGCGCCGATCGGCGCCGCGCTGTTCGGCTTCCTCTACGCGCCGCTGGTGATTACCGGTGTCCACCAGACCACCCTCGCTATCGATATGCAGATGATCCAGAGCATGGGCGGCACCCCGGTGTGGCCGCTGATTGCGCTGTCAAATATTGCCCAGGCGTCGGCGGTGGTCGGCATCATCATCGCCAGCCGCAAGCAGAATGAACGTGAAATCTCGGTACCGGCGGCGATCTCCGCCTATCTCGGGGTCACCGAGCCAGCGATGTACGGTATCAACCTGAAATACCGCTTCCCGATGCTGTGCGCAATGATTGGCTCTGGCCTCGCCGGCCTGCTGTGCGGCCTGAATGGCGTGCTGGCGAACGGCATCGGCGTCGGCGGCCTGCCGGGGATCCTCTCCATCCAGCCTACCTACTGGCAGGTGTACGCCATGGCGATGGCTATCGCGGTGGTGGTGCCGATTATCCTCACCAGCGTGGTGTATCAGCGCAAGTACCGTCAGGGCACCTTGCAGATTGTCTAACTTCTTCTTTCGGGGCGCCTTTGGCGCCCCTCGTTGCAGCAGGAAAGTACTATGAATCATCTCCCCCACTGGTGGCAAAACGGCGTTATTTATCAAATCTATCCGAAGAGTTTTCAGGATACCACCGGCAGCGGTACCGGCGACCTGCGCGGCGTCACCTCCCGCCTCGACTATCTGCAAAAGCTTGGGGTCGACGCCATCTGGCTGACGCCGTTCTACGTCTCACCGCAGGTGGATAACGGCTACGACGTGGCGAACTACACCGCCATCGATCCCTCCTACGGCACAATGGCCGACTTTGACGCCCTGGTGGCGGAGGCGAAGGCCCGCGGCATCCGTATCGTGCTGGATATGGTGCTGAACCACACGTCGACCGAACATGAATGGTTCCGTCAGTCGCTGAATAAGGAGAGTCCCTACCGCCAGTTCTATATCTGGCGCGATGGCGAACCGGACGCCCTGCCGAACAACTGGCGCTCTAAATTTGGCGGTAACGCCTGGCAGTGGCACGCCGACAGCGGGCAGTATTATCTGCACCTGTTCGCCATTGAGCAGGCGGATCTCAACTGGGAGAATCCGGCGGTGCGCGCCGAGCTGAAAAAGGTCTGCGAATTCTGGGCTGACCGCGGCGTCGACGGTCTGCGCCTCGACGTGGTCAACCTGATCTCAAAAGACCAGACCTTTCCCTGCGATCTGGACGGGGATGGCCGCCGCTTCTATACCGACGGCCCGCGGGTGCATGAGTTCCTGCAGGAGATGAGCCGCGATGTCTTCACCCCGCGTAACCTGATGACCGTCGGCGAGATGTCCTCCACCTCGCTGGAGCACTGCCAGCAGTACGCCGCGCTGGACGGCCGCGAGCTGTCGATGACCTTTAACTTCCACCATTTAAAGGTCGATTATCCCGGCGGAGAGAAATGGACCCTCGCCCGCCCGGACTATGTGGCGCTGAAGGCGCTGTTCCGCCACTGGCAGCAGGGAATGCACAATCGGGCGTGGAACGCGCTGTTCTGGTGTAACCACGATCAGCCGCGCATCGTGTCGCGCTTTGGCGACGAAGGCGAGTACCGGGTGACGGCGGCGAAGATGCTGGCGATGGTGCTGCACGGCATGCAGGGCACGCCCTATATCTACCAGGGCGAAGAGATCGGCATGACCAATCCGCACTTCAGCAGCATCAGCGATTACCGTGACGTCGAAAGCCACAATATGTTTATCGAACGTGCGGCGCAGGGGCAAAGCCCGGACGAACTGCTGGCGATCCTCGCCAGCAAGTCGCGCGACAACAGCCGCACGCCGATGCCGTGGCACGCCGGCGAGAACGGTGGCTTCAGCGACGGTGAGCCGTGGATCGGCCTTGGCGATAATTACCAGGAGATCAACGTCGAGGCGGCGCTGGCGGACCCCGATTCGGTGTTTTATACCTATCAGCAGCTGATTATGCTGCGTAAAACCCTGCCGCTACTGACCTGGGGTGATTACGAGGATCTGCTGCCGGAGCATCCGTCGCTGTGGTGCTATCGTCGTCAGTGGCAGGGGCAAACGCTGGTAGTCGCCGCTAACCTGAGCCGCGAGCTGCAGGCCTGGCAGCCCGCTGAGGCCCCGGGCGAGTGGAAGATGATCATCAGCAACTATGCCGAGACCACCCCGCGCCCGACCGGGCTGACGCTGCGGCCGTTCGAAGCGATATGGTGGCTGCAGGGATAACGCTTTTCCCCGGTGGCGCAACGCTCACCGGGGCTACGATTCGTCAGGCTGGAAGTTATGCGCGGTCGGCATCAGCAATCGCAGCGCTCGCTTGTGGTTGCGCCGAGGCGTGCTCTTCTTTTGCCTTTAGCCGATCCCAGGCGCGGAAGAACGGATAGTAGACCACCAGCGAAATCGCTAAATTCACCACCTGCAGCACCGTGCCGGAGATATGCCCTCCGGTCGCCAGATAGCCGCTGATGAAGATCGGCGTGGTGAACGGCAGCGCGATTCCGGCGGGCGGCGCCACCAGCCCGGTCGCCATCGCGGTATAGGACACGATCACCAGCAGCACCGGCGTTAAAATAAACGGCAGGAAAAAGTACGGGTTCATCACCAGCGGGATGCCAAACACCATCGGCTCGCTGATGTTAAACAATGCCCCGGGCGCGGCAATTTTCCCCAGCTGCTTCATCTGCTGGCTACGGCTACGCAGCAACATAAAAATCACCAGCCCCAGCAGCGCGCCGGTACCCCCGGGGGCAATCCACAGATCGTAAAACTGCTGAGTAATGATATGCGGGATCGGCTGACCGTTCTGGAAGGCCGTCAGGTTCTCGGACATATTCGACAGCCATACCGGCTGGATAAACACCAGTACGATCGCGTCGCCGTGCAGGCCCAGGGTCCACAAAATACCAATCAAAATGACTGAAATAATCATGCCCGGCAGCGTACCGCCGACGTGGTGCATCGGAATACCAATCAGGGTGGCGATCATACTGTTGATATCGCCGAACGGCGAGGCCTCGACCGCCAGGCGCAGCGCCAGCACCACCGCCAGCACGCAGAAGCCGGGGATCAGGGCAAGGAATGATTTCGCCACTGCCGGCGGCACGCCGTCCGGCATGCGGATAACGAGATTGCGGCTGGCGACCAAACGATAAATCTCCGTCGACAGCAGCGAAATGACAATGGCGACAAACAGCCCCTGGCTGCCGACCATGCTCACCGGGATCACCTCTTTAATCACCTCCGCCGCGCCGTGTACCGGCGTAAACAGCGTGTTCTGCGGGATCGTCATCATGAAGGCCACCAGCGACATCGCCCCAGCGCTCAGCGGATCGAGAGTGCGATACTTCTCCGCCAGCCGGTAGGCGATGCCGAAGCTGGAAATCAGCGCCATAATGTCGTAGGTCGCTTTCACCGGGTACAGCATTTTATCGCGCCAGACCTCGCCAAACAGGCCGCTCATCATGTCGGCATAGCCGGGGATCGGCAGGTAGGCGAAAATCAGGAAGAATGAGCCAATCAACATAAACGGCATATTGAGAATGATGCCGTCGCGCACCGACAGGACGTGCTTTTGCCCGGCGATTCTCAGCGCCGCCGGCATGACGTAACGTTCAATCCAGCTTGTATTCGACATGGTGTGCTCCCGAGAGGAAATAGCGGTCAGTTAAATTGCGTCAGCCATTGACGGTTGATGGTTAATACTTCATCCAGCAGCGCCTGGGCATCGGTGACGTTACCGACCAGCGGGTTGGTCACCAGCGCCAGCAGTGCGCTTTCGCGACAGCCGTGTACCGCGGCTTCAATCGTCAACCGCTCGAAGGCTTTCACCTGCTGGGTCAGGCCGTTCATCGCCGGCGGCAGCGGGCCGAACGCCAGCGGCCGCGCCCCTTGCGCATCAATAATGCTGTTGGTTTCCACCACCGCATCATCATCCAGGCCATGAATCGCGCCGTTGTTGCGGGTATTCACCACCATCTCCGCGCCCAGGTTGTTGTAGATCGCGTTGATAAGCTCGACGGCCACCTCCGAGTAGTAGGCGCCGCCGCGAAAGCTCAGTTGCTCCGGTTTTTCTTCCAGCTGCGGGTCGGCGTACAGCGCAAACAGCTCCTGCTCGACTTTCATCACCTGTTCGGCGCGGGTGCCCTTGGTTTTCGCCGCGGCGATCTCTTCCGCCAGCATCGCCGGCGTCAGCCAAAAATAGCGATGATAGGGGCACGGAATCGCCTTCAGCGCACGCAGGAATTCCGCCGGCCACGGCAGCTCTTTAATGTTGTTCATCGACAGCGCCTTACCGTCGCACAGCATGTCGATCACCTTGCCGGTGACATCCTCACGCCCCTGTAGCACCTTATGCACCCAAACCATATGGTTGAGCCCGGCAAAGCGCAGTTTTACTTCGGACTCCTGGGCGCCCAGCATCCCGACGATCATGTGCTGCATGTTGATCGGCACGTTGCACAGGCCGATGATCTTCGCCTTGCTGTAGCGGCTGACCGCCTCGGTGACGATCCCCGCCGGATTAGTAAAGTTGAGAATGAACGCTTCCGGCGCCAGCTGTTCCACTTTGCGCGCCACCTCAAGGATCACCGGGATCGTCCGCAGCGCCTTGGCAAAACCGCCGACGCCGGTGGTCTCCTGGCCCAGCAGGTGGTACTTGAGACCCAGCCGCTCATCGGCGGCGCGCGCCGCCAGCTGTCCGACCCGCAGTTGGGTCAGCACAAAGCTGGCGCCGCGGATGGCCTCATCGAGCGTAAAGTGGACGCTGACCGCCACCTGCTCCAGCCCTTTATGTTTCAGCATCCGCCGGGTCAGCGCGGCGATGATCTCCACCTTTTCCCGGCCGGATTCGACATCTACCAGCGCCAGCTCTGTGACCGGAAGCTGCTCGTAACGAACGATAATCCCTTCAATAAGCTCCGGCGTGTAGCTGCTGCCGCCGCCGATAACGGCAATTTTCAGTGCTTGCATAGTGTCCTCTTTTCGGATTTTCGGCATACAGAGCGCCGCGCGCGATCGCCAGGACCGCACGTGATGATGATGAAAAACGGGATGAGAAAATTAGTGTTCGAGCAGGGCTAGCGCTTTATCCAACACCGCAGCGCCGCGCATCATGCCGTAGTCAGCCATATCGATCACCGCCACCGCCTTGCCCTGCGGCGCGGCCAGCGCGGTTAGCCGTCCGGCTTCATATTTAACCTGCGGCCCGAGCAGGATGACGTCGGCGTGTGGCAATTCGCGTTCAAATTCCGCCACCGCCACCGCATAGATTTCCAGCGCCAGCGCACGCTGCTGGGCTTCTGCTTTCATTTTGTTCACCAGCATGCTGGTCGACATGCCTGCGGCACAACAGAGTACGATTCGTGGCATTGCGCTTCCCCTTTACGTGTTATCGCTTCAGCCCTCAGGGCCTGGACGACTATATTGTTAATATTGTGTGATAGTGAAGGCTATATGAAAATAATTTTCACCGATGTGATCGAGGCTCAATTTTTGCGCATTTTTATCGCCAGGGCGTCACCCTTTACTGCTCTGACCATAGGAAATATGCGGCGTGAGTGCTATAAAGAGAGACAGTCGATAATTGAAAAATATTTTCAAATGCGGGTTTTGCCAAAGGGAACATGAGGATGGATATCGTAGGTCAGCTGCAGGAAGGAATGCGCCGCTTTAGTGCCCAGGAGTCGCGCGTCGCCACCTTTATTCTACAAAATCTAAGCTTTACCGCCAGCGCCTCTATTGACGAGCTGGCAGCCAGCGCGGGGGTCAGCCCTGCCACCATTACCCGCTTCGCCCGCTCGGTGGGCTGCGATGATATTCGTGATCTGCGTAAACAGCTGGCGCAGGCCAGCGAACGGCGCGCCAGCTGGCTTACGCCGGACAGCGCCGCCCTGCCCGTCGCCTGGCGCGACAAACTTAGCAGCCTTGGCGTTACCCTAACTCGTCAGCTCGGCCATACCGCAGAAGCGGCGGTGGAAAAGTGTAAATCGCGCCTGCTGAGCGCCCGTGCGGTACACTGCTTCGCCCTTGGCGCCCAGGACGTGACGCTGGCCGCGCTGCTCCAGCATCAGCTACTGCCCTCCGGCATCGCGATTAATCTCTGCCAGGATGCGGCGCTGATGCGGCTGACCGCCAGCACCCTCAATGACGATCATCTGCTGCTGGTGCTGGCCACTGCCGAGGCCAACCCTGTGTTGCAAAGCGCCACTTTGCAGGCGCGTACGCAGGGAGTGACCATTATTGCTCTGACGCCGGAACAGCACACCCTTGGCGATATGGCCAGCGCCATCCTGCCGCTGCCCGCTGACCCGCAGCAGGCTCGCTATGCCCTGCTACTGCTGGTCGATCTGCTTAACGATACGTTGATTGCCTGAATATTTGCCCGTTTCATGCGTGAACGGGCTCGATTTTTGCTTATATTTTAAGCGCCTAAATTTACATTTATCGCCAGCGCCCATCATCCGTACTCTCACCTTTTTACCTTGTTCTGGGTCAATAAAATCGCAAACATCTTTGATGCAAATCACTACATATAGAACTTAAAATGCGCCTCGGCCCAACATGTTGTATTAATCGTCTATTATGTCACCATATCTTGTCGATGTCTGGCGGTGATGAGATGTGGATAAAACGGGCCGGATCCGAAGGTAAACAGCACGAGCCGTAGCGTGCAGCGCCTTCGGGATAACCTCCGCCTCTGTGGATAACCTGTTCTATATATGGAGTGATCATGACACCGCATGTGATGAAACGTGATGGCTGTAAAGTGCCGTTCAACTCAGAGCGCATTCAGGAAGCAATTCTGCGTGCAGCTAAAGCAGCGGGAGTCGATGACGCAGACTATTGCGCCACCGTCGCAGAAGTCGTTAGCCAACAAATGCAGGGCCGCGCCCAGGTCGACATCAACGAGATCCAGACCGCGGTGGAAAACCAGCTGATGTCCGGCCCCTATAAGCAGCTGGCGCGCGCCTACATTGAGTATCGCCATGACCGCGATAGCCAGCGTGAGAAGCGCGGCCGCCTCAATCAGGAGATCCGCGGCCTCGTCGAGCAGACCAACTCCGCGCTGCTCAACGAAAACGCCAACAAGGACAGTAAAGTCATCCCGACCCAGCGCGACCTGCTGGCCGGGATCGTCGCCAAGCACTACGCCCGGCAGCACCTGCTGCCCCACGATGTGGTGATGGCCCACGAGCGCGGCATGATCCACTATCATGACCTCGATTACTCGCCCTTCTTCCCGATGTTCAACTGCATGCTGATCGACCTGAAAGGCATGCTGACCCAGGGCTTTAAGATGGGCAACGCGGAGATCGAGCCGCCGAAGTCTATCTCTACCGCCACCGCGGTGACAGCGCAGATCATCGCCCAGGTCGCCAGCCATATTTACGGCGGCACCACCATCAACCGCATCGACGAAGTGCTAGCACCGTTCGTCAGCGAAAGCTTCAAAAAGCATCGCAAAATCGCCGAAGAGTGGCAGATCCCGGATGCCGAAGGCTATGCCCGCGCCCGTACCGAAAAAGAGTGCTACGACGCCTTCCAGTCGCTGGAGTATGAGGTCAACACACTGCATACCGCCAACGGCCAGACGCCGTTCGTCACCTTCGGGTTCGGCCTTGGCACCAGCTGGGAATCGCGGCTGATCCAGCAGTCGATTCTTCGCAACCGCATTGCCGGCCTCGGTAAAAATCGCAAAACCGCGGTGTTCCCGAAACTGGTGTTCGCGATCCGCGACGGCCTGAACCATAAGTTCGGCGACCCGAACTACGACATCAAACAGCTGGCGCTGGAGTGCGCCAGCAAGCGCATGTACCCGGATATCCTCAACTACGATCAGGTGGTGAAAGTCACCGGGTCGTTTAAAACGCCGATGGGCTGCCGCAGCTTCCTCGGAGTATGGGAAAACGAGAACGGCGAGCAGGTGCATGATGGACGCAATAACCTCGGCGTGATCAGTCTCAACCTGCCGCGCATCGCCCTGGAAGCGAAAGGCGATGAAGCCGCCTTCTGGACGCTGCTGGACGAGCGCCTGCAGCTGGCGCGCAAAGCGCTGATGACCCGTATCGCCCGCCTGGAAGGAGTGAAGGCTCGCGTGGCGCCGATCCTGTATATGGAAGGCGCCTGCGGCGTGCGGCTGAAAGCCGACGACGACGTCTCCGAGATCTTCAAAAACGGCCGCGCGTCCATTTCTCTGGGCTATATCGGTATCCATGAAACCATCAATGCGCTGTACGGCAACCAGCATATGTACGACAGCGAGGCGCTGCGTGAGAAAGGCGTAGCCATCGTCCAGCGCCTGCGCGACGCCGTCGATTTGTGGAAGGAAGAAACCGGCTACGGCTTTAGCCTGTACAGCACGCCGAGCGAAAACCTGTGCGATCGCTTCTGCCGTCTCGACACCGCCGAGTTTGGCGTGGTGGAAGGGGTAACCGACAAAGGTTACTACACCAACAGCTTCCACCTCGACGTGGAGAAGAAGGTCAACCCGTACGACAAGATCGATTTCGAAGCGCCGTACCCGCCGCTGGCCAACGGGGGGTTCATTTGCTACGGCGAGTACCCGAATATCCAGCATAACCTCAAGGCGCTGGAAGACGTGTGGGATTACAGCTATCAGCACGTGCCGTACTACGGGACCAATACGCCGATCGATGAGTGCTACGAGTGCGGTTTTACCGGCGAGTTCGAGTGCACCAGCAAGGGCTTTACCTGCCCGAAATGCGGTAACCACGACGCCGCCCGCGTTTCCGTTACCCGCCGGGTGTGCGGTTATCTCGGCAGCCCGGACGCGCGACCGTTCAACGCCGGCAAGCAGGAAGAAGTGAAGCGCCGCGTGAAGCACTTGGGCAATGGGCAGATTGGTTAATTCCAGCTGGTTTAGCCCCTCACCCTCTCCCCAACGGGGAGAAGGGACCGGCCCCGTAGCCGTTTGGCCACTAAGGAGCCGTTCCCGGATCGCGGCGCGCAGCGCCTTATCCGGGCTACCACTACCACTGTTGTAGCTCGGCCGAGCGCAGCGACGCCAGGAAATGGCCGCACTCCTTCGTTTTCGCAAAGCAATTAGCGTCAGAGCAAGGCGGCAAACGAGGGAATCCCCGGGAGCGTACATTCAGTACGTGACTGGGGTGAGCGAGCGCAGCCAACGCGGCTATGGCGTTAATTGAGAAGCGAAAAATGAATTACCATCAGTACTACCCGGTAGATATTGTCAACGGCCCCGGCACCCGCTGCACCCTGTTTGTCTCCGGCTGCGTCCACGAGTGCCCCGGCTGCTACAACAAAAGCACCTGGCGGGTGAACTCCGGTATGCCGTTTACCGCTGAGATGGCCGACCGTATCATCGCCGACCTCAACGACACCCGCATCAAACGCCAGGGGCTTTCGCTCTCCGGCGGCGATCCGCTGCATCCGCAGAACATCGCGGATATTTTAAAGCTGGTTCAGCGCGTACGCGCCGAATGCCCCGGCAAAGATATCTGGGTCTGGACGGGCTATAAGATTGACGAACTGAACGCCGAGCAGATGGAAGTCGTGAACCTGATTAACGTGCTGGTTGACGGTAAGTTTGTGCAGGATTTGAAAGATCCGGCGCTGATCTGGCGCGGCAGCAGCAACCAGGTCGTACATCATTTGCGATAGCGTTTAGAGCCGTTTATTCGCCTGATGATAAACGGCCGCTTTCTCTCTTTTGCCAATAGCAATAACGTAAACCACCACCACACTATCTCGTACTTGATACACCAACCGATAACCTGACGCCTTAAGCTTGATTTTGTAGCAATCCGGTAAATCGCTCAGCCTGGTCGACTCAATTCGCGGATTCTGCACAATCTGCTGGAGCTTATTTTTGAACTGTTTTTTGACCGTCTAGCCAGGCTTCTGCCATTCGCGCCAGGCTCGTGGATCAAACTCCAGTTCATAGGTCATCCAGACTCACCTTAACCCCCGGCCGTGGGTTTTCCAGCCGTTCGCGAACGGTGCGTAATAACGCCGCTTCGCCATCACTGATGGTCATACTTTTCACCGGCATGCGGCCATTTTCCGCAATGTATTGAAACAGCAGGCGTACCGCCTCCGTTGGTGTCATATCGAGTTTCTCCAGCACGGCATAAGCCTCTTTTTTGAGTTTATCGTCCAGTCGAACATTGAGCGTGGCCATTATGCCTCCGGAAAGGGGAATTTTGTAATGCAGTATAGCATTACATTTGAATTACACTCGAATCTGGAAAACGCCTCTCAAAACCGGCTGACGCACTCCATCGCCACCGTTTTAAACTCATCGAAGCTGCGGGTCGCGGCGAGGCGACTCATGGCGCGCTCGCGCAGGAAAGTCACGAAAATATCGTAGATCGCCATCGCCTCTTCATACTCGCGCTTGCTGATAGCGAGCAGGAAGATGAGATGGGCGGTTTCGTCGCCCCAGGCGATGCCCTGCGGGGCGATAACGGTATAAACCACCGTCTTTTTCGCCAGCAGCCCCAGGGAGTGCGGCAGCGCAATGCCATCCCCCAGCATGGTGCTGACAATCGCTTCACGTTCCACTACCGAAGCATGAAACTCCGCATCGACAAAGCCTTCCTCCAGCAGCTGCTGGCACAGCTCGGCGAACAGCGTTTGCTGATCCATCGGCTTATCGACCACCCGGAAGTGGGCGGCATCGAAGTACTTATTCAGCATCCACGGACGGGTACGGTCCACCAGCACCAGCTTGCCGATTTGATCCAGCTGATAGTCGGTGGGGAACGGCGCGATGGTCACCACCGGCTTGTCTTTTTCGCCGATCCGCACCGTTGAGATAACGAAATCCGCCTCGATCGCGTCCCGCTGTTCGTACTCGCGCTGGGAGATGGTAGCGGCGATCTCCAGCTGCGGATATTTACGCTGCAGGATCGCCTCGATCATCCGTACCATCGCATTGCTGGTATCGCACACCAGCAGCACCTGCGGCTGACGCTGGTAGCCGATGTTGTAGTGGCGCTCCAGCCCAACGCCGATATGTAGCACCAGAAAGCCGATTTCGTTTTCACTGATGGTGTACGGAGTATATTTCCCCCAACTGGAGACCGCGGCCAGGGTCATATCCCAGGCCATCGGGTAGTGCTGTTTGATGTTATCCAGCAGCGGATTGGGGATCATGATCTGGTAGCGCACCCGGGTGATCATGGTTTTAATGTGGGTCAGCAGATCGGCATGCAGCTGGGCGTCGTCCAGCAGGTTGTAATTATACTGGCTGTTAATGTAGCGCAGGATGTAATTGACCAGCGCTTCATCATCGTCGGCGCTGATAGTTTCCGGATCGACATCCTGCACCTGACGGGCCGCGATATGCACGCATAGCCACTCTTCTTCGGCGGGCGATAAAGGTTTCCCGGCCAACCGCTGCAGCTCGCCCGTCAGCTCGCGCGCGGCGTCGCGGACGTTCTGCGCCACATCTTCAGCGCTGAATTCGGCCAGCGGGTAGCCTTCGCTGACGCGGCGCACCACCACCGCGCCATACAGGCAGACAAAGCGCTCGCCGGCGTCGGTGAGGCGAATATGATGCCGCGTGAGCGTCTCCTGCAGCACCGGCTCCAGCAGCGCTGGCACCTCCGCCGCAAAGGCCTCGGCGCCGATCGGCGGCGCGATATCGCCTTGCTGGGTCAGCTCCCACAGCAGGTCGGTCAGGCAGGCGCGAATTGACACCTCGCTGCCGAACAGCTTCATGCCGTGGCGCGGGCGGGTTTCAAGAGTCAGCTGATAGCGCTGGAAGCGCTCGCGCACCTCAACCATGTCATTTTGCAACGTGGCGCGGCTGACGAACCACTCATCCGCCAGATCTTCCAGCTTGATAGAGAACGCCGACGTCAGGAAACGCACCAGCAGAAACGTGATGCGATCCTGGGCGGTACGCGGCACGTGCTGCGCCTTCGGCGCGGTCTCCTCCAGCGCCTGGAAACTCGTCGGATTATCTATCTTCAGCTGATAACCGCTGCCGCGGTTAAGGATAAACTGCGCGCCATATTGCGCCAGCAGCGTATTCAGGGCGGTAATATCGGCGCGCACGGTACGGGTGGAAACCGACAGGCGTTGCGCCAGCTCATCCTGCGGCAGCGTTTCATTCCGCAGCAGGGTGAAGAGTTGCGCTAAGCGTTGGTTGGGAAATCGCATGTCAGTTCCTTGTAATTACGGCTCAGGGTTGGGCGGATATCACCATCTGCGATGGGCTACCGACCGGCGTATAGTCGGAGGCAAAGGTTAATTTGCCATCCTTCGGCGCCACGCTGAAGCGGGTAATATTATCGCTACGCTGGTTCATGACGTACAGCCACTGCCCCTGATTATCCAGCGTCAGGGTGCGGGGATAATCGCCACGCGTCCAGATATCTTCCTGGTGACTCAGGCTGCCGTCGGCCAGCACCGTGAAGTGGGCAATGCTGTTATGCAGGCGGTTGGCGACATATAGCTGTTTGCCATCGTTGCTCAACACAAGTCCGGCGGCAAAGCTGGTGCCTTTATACCCTTCCGGCAGCGCGGAGACAGTTTTGCCTTCACGCAGCAGGCCGCTTTGCTTATCCAGATGATAGAAGGTCAGCGTCGACGCTTCCTCATTAATCAGCCACAGGCCGTCGCCCTGTGGCGTAAAGACGAAGTGGCGCGGGCCGGCTCCCGGCGACGAGGCGGCGATAAACGGCGGATCGTTCGGCGTTAGCTTGCCGCTGGCGCTATCCAGCCGGTACTGATAGATCCGATCCAGCCCCAGATCGGTAGAGTAAACGTATTTCCCGCTGGGATCGGCGGCGATCATATGGGCATGCGGGCCGTTGTGATCGCTGATGGCGAAGCTGCCCTCGACGGCCGCCGCCGGGCGTTCGGCGCCTGCCGGGCCTTCATCCTGATGCCTGTCCACCGCCTCAGCCAGGCTACCATCTTCTTGCACCGGTAGCACGGCGATACTGCCGCTGACATAGTTAGCCACCAGCAGATGCTTACCGTCCGGCGTCAGGGAGAGATACACCGGCCCGGCGCCGCCGGAGGCGACCTGGCTGAGCGCGGTCAGCTCGCCGTTCTTTTCAATGCGCCACGCCTGCACCACGCCTTTTTCGACCTCACTGGCGGCATACAGCGTTTTGCCATCGCGCGACACGGTTAATTGCGCGACGTTCGGCAACGAGCTCACCAGCGTCTTATCGCGCAGGGCGCCGGTTTTGGCATCGACGGTAAAGCGATACAGACCTTCGCCATTGGGGTTATAGGTGCCTACCCAGGCATAGTGGGTTTGCGCGGCGCCCGCGGCGGCGGCAAACAGGGACAGTGAAGCGACAAGCAGATGACGAGCGACAGGCATAGCAACTCCTTGATGGTTCAGTGGGATAAGCTGCTCCTCACCCTTTGAGGGTGAGGGACAAGGGCACTACTTAACTAACTGTTTGGTCATCTCCAGCAGCTGGCGAACATCGGCCGGGCGGGTGTTGCCGCTGGCTTTATCGATAATCGAGCTGTAAATATGCGGGATGATTTTGCTTACCCCGGCATCGAGGGCGATTTTCAGGATCTCGCTGTAGTTTTCCAGATCGATACCGCCGGTCGGCTCGAGCCAGAAATCGTGCGCGGCGCAGGCTTTGGCGACGGCTTCAAACTCGGCGCGGTGCTTCAGGCCGCCCATCGGGAAGTATTTGATGGAGCTGCCGCCCATGTCTTTCAGCAGCGCGATGGCGGTTTCCAGCGGCACAATGCCATCCGCCGCGCCGCTGCTCAGCGGGCCGGTGGAGATCTTAACCATTCCCGGCGTACCGGTGGGAGAGACCAGGCCGTTGACCACCGTCTCGTTCTGCCCGAGCAGCGCGCGGCTGGTAGCCACGCCGGTGAAGACCTGGTTGACGTGCTGCGGCTGCACCTGGCGAGAAATCTCGCTCACCATCGCCGACTGGTTTGGATCGCCTGCCCCCAGCCCGACGGAGAGCGCGTTATCAATCAGCTTCGCGTAGTCGCGCATATCGGCCACCGCGCTGGCGACGTCCGGATAGTTTTTGGAGAGCACGCCGACCAGGACGTGACCTTCCGCCGCGTCGTAAATTTCACGGGCGTTGTCTTTGCTGCCCGCCAGGACGTTCAGGCACACGCGGTCACGGTAAAAGTTTGGGGTCAATTTCATGCTTGTTTCTCCTTATTCAGAACTTCTGCGATGCGGCGAGCGACCACCGCCAGCTGCTCCGCGTTCACGCTGCGGACATCGGCTTCGATAATGCCTTCATTCGCTTTATAGCCGCGGAAGTAGATGGCGTATTCACCCTGCTTCAGCGCGTTAACCAGATCGCCGGTCTTCACGCCGGTCGTGACTTCATCAAATTTAATTTCGGCGCGGGCGATATCGCGGCCCGCGCTGTCCCACACCACCCGCGCGGTCACGCCGTTGAGAGTATTGAGCTGTTCGATAAACGGCGTCATCTTGTCCACCATCTGCTGACCGCTCTCTTTGCTCGCCGTCAGGTAGTGTTCAATGGCGCAGGTCAGGCCGAGAATGCCCTCTTTACCCACTTTCATCGCCCGGCCAATGCCCATCGACTGGCGCTTAACCCACTCGACGTACTGCGTTTTGCCGATCACCAGCCCGCTGGTCGGCCCTTCAATCGCTTTCGCGCCGCTGTAGATAACCAGGTCGGCGCCCATGCGGTAGTAGCACTGCAGATCTTCTTCCGCCGCCGCATCGACGATCAGCGGCAAGTTATGCTGGCGCGCCACTTCCGCGGCCTGCGCGACGTTGAGCATGCTTTTCTGCACGCAGTGGTGGGATTTGATATACAGAATCGCCGCGGTGCGCGGAGTGATCGCCGCCGCCAGCTGTTGGGCAGAACATTCGTTGGCGTAGCCCGCTTCCACCAGCTTACCGCCGCCCAACGCCACCATCGTGCCAACCGGCGCGCCGAAGTTGACGTTGTGGCCCTTCGGCAACACGATTTCGTTATTTTCAATCGGCGTAACGTGCAGGTTCTCCAGCAGCCAGTCGCTGTCTTTCACCAGCACCGCCGCTACCGACTGGGCAATCCCCGCCGACGCGCAGGAGACAATGGTCGCCCCTTCCACATCCAACAGTTTGGCGATGTACTCGCCGGTTTTATTCACCAGGTCTTTCATTTCAAAGTACTGGTTCATACCTGCCATCGCGGCTTCCACCACTTCCGGGCGCGGCGTGGAAACGCCCAGCGCCGTCATGCGGCCAGAAGTATTAATCACCTGTTTTAAATGGTATTTCTCAAAAATCGAAGGCATGTTCCGCGCTCCCTTGTTCGGTCAGATAGCCTTTGCCCGCGCGGATCGCGGCCAGCGGCACCAGAATGTTGTCAGCCTGCAGGCTCTCTTTTTCAGCATCCACCAGCAGCGTGGGCCGGTGCTCCAGGCGAAATAGCGTTAAATCGGCGTCGAAGCCCACTTCCAGCCGCCCTTTACGCGACAGGCGCAGCCCTTCTGCGGCGCTGACGGTCACGCAGTCAATCACCTGCGGCAGCGTCATGCCGATGGCGAGGAATTTCGACATCACCAGCGCCAGCGAGCGCACCGGGCCGTCGATCCGGTTGCGGCAGTAAATATCGGAGCTAATGGTGTGCGGCAGAATGCCCAGCGCAATCGCCCGCCGCGCCACCTCAAAGCTGAAGCTGGCGGTGCCATGGCCGACATCGAGACGCACGCCGCGCTGCAGAGCGCGAGTAATAGAGCTGCGCAGCTCGCCGGCAGGATTCAGAATGCGGTTCGGCTTGCCGTTATAGCAGTGGGTAATGATGTCGCCGCTGCTCAGCAGATCGGCGATTTCATCGAGGTTCGGCGGGTTATTGCCGATGTGCACCATCAGCGGCAGATCGTCGTTTTCCTGCTGAATGGCCTTGGCGCGCGCCAGCGGCGTAATGCCGTTTTCGCCCACCACGCTGCTGCTCATCCGCGCCTTCAGGCCGACGATAAAGTCGGGATGACGCTGCACCGCCTGCTTCACCGCGGCGGCGTCGATATTGGCCATATTGGCCAGCTCATTCTGCGCAATCAGCCCGACGCGGGAGATGTTGAGCAGCGCATAAACTTCCGTCGCCGCTTTACGGGTCAGTTGATAGAAGTCATCGACGTCGTCGGCGCCGGTGCTGCCGGCATCGATCACGGTGGTGACGCCGGTGGCGATGCCGACGCTATCCGGCTCATCGTGATAAATCGGTGAATTCGGGTAGCAGTGAACGTGAGAGTCAATCCAGCCAGCGCTGACGTAAACCTTGCCGTTCAGCTCAATGGTTTTACGGGAGGGCGCGCTAATCTCGCCCAGCGCCGCGATTTTCCCGTTCTGAATGGCGATATCAGTCAGGGTATCGTCGACGAGGCGCGCGCGGCGCAGGAGTAAATCAAACATAGCTATCTCCTGATGAAAAGAGTGTACGGATGGCGGCGTACCGCCTTATCCGGCCTACAAACCGCGCTGGCTTGTAGGCCCGATAAGCGCAGCGCCATCGGGCGCTTAGCTAATCGCCACCGGGAAGATGGAACCGAGGATCATCGCCCCGAGGATGGCGCCGCCGGTGATCGGTTTCTGCCAGATGTAGAACAGCAGTGCGCCAACCAGCGAGCCAATCCCGATAGGAATCGAGGCGGTCATTGCGCTGAGGATGATCAAGGGACCGAGGAAGCGGCCGGAGGCGTTACCGGCCCCCATCATCACGTCGGCGCCGTAGGTGGAATCGCTCTGGTTGATGGTGAACTTACGCGCCAGAATGATGATGTAGCCCACCGCCAGGCCGAGGACCAGGCCGGTGACCAGCGACGCGGCGAAGTTCGCCACCGGGAAGACAAAGCCCGCGCCGAGCAGCAGCGCCGGCACGCCAAGACCGATACCGGTCTGTATCGCGCCGCCGATATCGAGGATCCCTACCAGCGACCCTTCGATGATGCGGGCGAACAGGAAGCTGGCGCCAAACGCCGCCACCGCGCCGTAAACGCCGGTATCAATCCCCGACTTCAGCATCGCCACGAAGGCCACTTCGTTAAAGGCGCCGATGCCGTACAGGTAGTACATGTGGGTCCCGGCGAAGACGCCGGAGGAGAGCAGGCCAACAAAGATCGGGAACGACCAGTCGGCATACCAAAAACCTTTATTCTGTTCCATTATCCGGCTCCCGTTACTTGCCGCTGAGTGAGTTGTGGATCATGTCCAGCCAGTTCGGCACGGTCAGATGGAAGGATTCGATCATCTTCATGTCGAAGCCGCGGAAGAAGCCGCTGAGGACAAACAGCGCGACGATGGCCACCATCATCACTTTAGTCACCCGGTTCCAGCCGCTCTCTTCGACGCCTTTACCGATCAGGATCCCCAGCACCAGACCCGGCACGGCGTTACCCATAATCAGCTGTGCGGCGCCGCCGAAAATCGTCGCCCAGAAGCCTGATTTTTTACCGGCATCGATCGCCGCCAGCCAGAAGATCACCGGCATCACGGTGTTCACCAGCAGGTTTGCCGCCGGCACCAGTACCTTAACGGCGGTGACCTGCAGCGCTTCCGGTACGGACGAGGCGGTCAGGTTGAGGAAGGCGACGACAATCATGCCGATGATGCCGCAGGAGATGGCCATTTTTTTCGGATCGTGCAGCGTTTCGCCGACGTTACGATTTTTCAGCATCAGCGCCGCCGCGCCCCAGTTGGGTATAATGCGGTGGTCAACATCCTGGGTGAAGGAGCCTGCTGCAACGGAAGAGGCCCAGGCGTTAAAGAAGAAGCCAAGGCCAAAGGAGAAGTGGGAGGCCGGATCGCCCTCACAGGAATTCAGCTCGCCCAGGGTTCGAAACGCCCCCATCCCCTGCGTGGTGGGGGCATGAAACATGCGTGCCGCTCCGGCGCCCACGCCGACGCCGACCAGGCCGCCGATGATAAGCGATTTTATTAAAATTATCAGGAACATAGTCAGACCTTTTGCTAACAATCAGGTTTGCGTGACGAAATCCACTTTATCGAGATCGATGGCGGTCACGTTGACGGTGACGTCCAGCTCCACGCTGTAGGTCCGTCGTTCACGGCGCAAAAAGAAGAACAGAAACGCCTCTTTTCGTACCGCTTCGCGCGCATGAACAACCGTCACGTCCTGTGGCTCAATACGCAGTAGGATGCGCGAGGATGATTTCATCACCGCAGCCTGCACATGGTTCAGGGCATCGGCGAAGGCCCGTGATTTGCTTTCGCCTTTGCCGGCAACCCTCACCGTGGTGGTGAATTGCTCTTTCATACTTATGCGCCGTATTTCTTTTTCCAGGCTTCGACCAGCCGCTCGCCCAGCTCTTCTTTATCCATAAAGCCGAAGCCCAGCACGTTGCAGCCTTCGTTGATAGCGGTGACGCCCTCATCAATAGAGCGCATGCCATATTTTGCTTTGTAGCCGTATTTGGTCTGGGCGGTGATGGCGCCGGCGCCGCCGCTGCCGCAGAAGGAGATGCCGAAGGTGGCGTTTTCCGCTTTCATTATGTCGCCAAGCTTCATGTCGGCCGCAACGCCAGGGACGACCACAGCACGTGCGCCCGCTTTTTCAGCGCCTGCGGCGACTTTTTGGCCTTTACCCAGACGGTCGCCAATGACTACGGTGATTTGTTCCATGTTTTGCTCCTTACAGGTTATCTTTCGCGACTTCGAAGTGGACGGAGAGCAGCCAGGCCTCTTCATCAGGCAGGTTGCCGAACTGTGCGACCACTTCGCGGGCCAGCATCATTGAATCTTCAGAAATTTCTTCGAACAGACTGGCATCCACTTCCGGTAGCGGTTCGCCGCTGATTGACCGGTGGGCCATGGCCCGCACGTGGGAAGTCAGCATTTGCTCCTGAACGTCGTTAGGGACGATGTCGTGACGGCTTAACAGGGCGAATACCTGCTGTAACATCTTGTCAGCCAGGCGTTCGGTCTGCGCCGCCTGCTCCCCTACGTCGTTTATTACCGCTCCGTTATTCACTTGTGTTACCCCGCTGATGTCTCTGGAAATCAAGGTAGCGCCGGGGGTCAGGAGTTTGTAGCGAGTTGTTTTCCACTTCGAAGTGGAAAGGGAGAAGGCTTAGGTGATCGACTCCACATATTCGCCGGATAAATGTAAAAACAGGCGATATGACGTGATGCGCATCACAACAATGAGCGAGGTTTAGCGGAAAACGACCGCAGAAAGACCGGAAAAAGAGAGTGGAAAAATGTGATATCGGTAGGCTTTCAGGTGGGAGGCATCGGCTGATGCCTCCCGAAAAGAACGGTTAGCGGTACTTCTTATGATAGGTGTTGCGGGTGGTTTTAAACTCCTCCGCGGCGGCCTGCGCCTCTTTCACCTTGCCTTCGTTCGCCAGCTTCAGCGCACCGTCGATCTGGCCGATCAGAATATCCAGACCGTGACGGTAATCTTTCATCTCAGCGCTGTCGGCCGCTTTGCCTTCCAGCTTCGGCGGGGTCTCTTTCTGAGCATCGACCGCGGCGGTACGCATCTTATTCAGCGCCGCTTTCAGCTCGCCGGCGTCGGAGGTCTTCTGTACCACTTGCAGGTTTTCTGCCAGAGTGTCCATGTCTTCGCCCAGGTCGGCGAAGGCCGACGCTGAACCGAGCGCAAAAGCAGAGACAGCCAGCATCGCTAACAGTTTTTTACGCATTGCTCACTTCCTTTTTATTATTTAAGCAAACAGGTGTTATTGCCCGGCGATTTTCATCTCCGGCAGCAGCACAGAACCGCACTGAATGTTGCTGCGCGTTTCAATATCATCGCCAATGGTCACGATATTACGCCACATTTCTTTCAGATTTCCTGCAATGGTGATCTCACTGACAGGATATTGAATTTCGCCGTTTTCTACCCAGAAGCCGGATGCGCCGCGTGAGTAGTCGCCGGTGACGCCACTGACACCCTGCCCCATCAGTTCGGTAACCACAAGACCGGTGCCCATCTCTTTAAGCATCTTTGCAAAACTCAGACCGCGGCCGTTAATGCGCCAGTTGTGGATGCCCCCGGCGTGGCCGGTGCTTTTCATCCCCAGCTTGCGCGCTGAGTAATTGGTCAGCAGCCACTGGGTCAGCACGCCGTCTTTGACGATATCGCGACGTTCGGTGCGCACGCCTTCGCTGTCGAACGGCGTGGAGGCCAGCCCTTTCAGCAGGTGCGGATGCTCTTCAATGGTCAGCCACTCCGGCAAAATTTGTTTGCCCAGCGAATCGAGCAGGAAGGTCGATTTACGGTAGACCGCGCCGCCGGCAATCGCTCCGACCAGGTGACCAAACAACCCGGTCGCCACTTCGTTGGCGAAAATGACCGGCGCCTTCATGGTCGACAGCTTACGCGGCGCCAGGCGCGACAGGGTGCGGCGGGCGCACTCTTCCCCGACCCATTCCGGGGACTGCAGATCCTCGATCGCCCGGCCAATGGTGTAGGCGTAGTCGCGCTCCATATCGCCGTCATCTTCCGCAATGACGCAGCTGGAGAGGGAATGGCGAGTCGAGCAGTAGCTCTGCAGCATGCCATGGCTGTTGCCGAACACTTTAATGCCGTAGTGGCTGTTAAAGCTGCCGCCTTCGGTGTTGGTGATGCGTTTATCGGCCTTCAGGGCCGCTTGCTCCGCGCGGGCGGCCAGTTCGATAGCGTCGTCCGGGGAGACCTCCGCCGGGTGGAACAGGTCCAGATCCGGGGCGTCAAAGGCCAGCAGATCTTTATCGGCTACGCCGGCAAACGGGTCCGGGGAGGTATAGCGGGCGATATCCAGCGCCGCCTGCACGGTGCGGGCGATAGCGTCCGGGCTAAGATCGGTGGAGGAGGCACTGCCCTTGCGGTTCTGATGGTAAACCGTGATGCCTAATGCCCCATCGCTGTTGAATTCTACATTCTCCACTTCGCCATAGCGGGTGCTGACGCCGATGCCCGTGGTTTTGCTGACGGAAACTTCCGCACCATCAGATTTACCTGCCGCCAGTTCCAGTGCCGTGGTAACGGCTTCTTCCAGCGTCTTACGCTGCTGTGCAACTTGAGAGATGACTTTCATTGCTAATGCCATAATGTAAGAAGGAGTTAACTGAAGTCTAACAGAGAACCGTTTTTCAGTGCGCGCCTTAACTGGTAACATTAGCCTCTTTTTTTAAGGAGCCTGAGATGACAAAGCAGCCCGAAGACTGGCTCGACGACGTGCCCGGTGATGACGTTGAAGATGAAGATGATGAAATCATCTGGGTCAGTAAGAGTGAAATTAAGCGCGACGCGGAAGAACTGAAGCGTCTTGGCGCGGAACTCGTTGACCTGGGGAAAAACGCGCTGGATAAAATTCCGCTGGATACCGACCTGCGCGACGCCATCGAACTCGCCCAGCGAATCAAAAAAGAGGGTCGCCGCCGCCAGCTACAGCTTATCGGCAAGATGCTGCGCAACCGCGATGTCGATCCGATTCGTCAGGCGCTGGACAAGCTGAAAAACCGTCACAACCAGCAGGTTGCGCTGTTCCACAAGCTGGAGCAGATCCGCGACCGACTGATTGACGACGGGGATGACGCCGTCGCTGAAGTGCTGAACCTGTGGCCAGATGCTGACCGTCAGCAGCTGCGTTCGCTGATCCGCAATGCGAAGAAAGAGAAAGAAGGCAACAAGCCGCCGAAATCGGCGCGCCTGATCTTCCAGTATCTGCGTGAACTGGCGGAAAACGAAGGCTAAGTCCCCCTGTTTTTGCCCGCAATAGTCTCCCGGATGGCGGCGCGCTGCGCCTTATCCGGGCTACGGTTCCCTATATCAAACAGTTACTCAACACCGTAGGCCCGCGCAAGCGCAGCGCCGCCGGGCAAGCTGTACCAGACTCCGTTCCCGTCGTTGTGCCGGATGGCGGCTAACGCCTTATCCGGCCTACGGAGCCCTGTATATCAAACAGTTACTCAACACCGTAGGCCCGCGCAAGCGCAGCGCCGCCGGGCAAGCTGTACCAGAC
>ERZ791785.53-NODE-53-length-133951-cov-15.658474_pt1 | contig 133951 bp, 136 predicted proteins | sample MGYA00509947_ERZ791785 | MGnify/ENA primary metagenome ERZ791785 (study PRJEB30046, sample SAMN00791982) | human gut metagenome | study: EMG produced TPA metagenomics assembly of the A metagenome-wide association study of gut microbiota in type 2... | reverse complement strand
TTTGAAAATTTTGTGTAGGATTATCTAATGTTCCAAACATCTCAACAAATCGGGCGCTGATTAAATCTGTTAACAATTTTAACTCTTTATGTTTGTTCTGAATTATCATATAAATTTTCTCAAGAATTTCTACATCTTTCTCTTGCTCTTTTATATCAATTTGTGGAATCAAAAGTTCTTCCAAAGATTTTTTACTGATTGCCTTGAATGTGCTTCCCGTTCCTTGTCTATTCAACTCTTCTTTTTTTGCTTTTAAAACCCAAAAAAGTAATTTTTCTGATATTTTAGTTTTATCAACAGTTAACGCTGCTAATCCTCGACCTATACAACATTTTTCTTTTGAATAATTTATTGCTCCAATAGGTGCCCTCACAGAAATAAGTATGTCATTCTCTTGTGCTACTTTTTTAGGCTCACTACACCAAATTCTTGTCACAGGATATCTGTCACCAAAATCAGCATTCCCCTGAAAAAAAGGTATGCCTTCTCCACTTTCATTATAACTTGATGAATCAGGTGATTGTCCCATATTAATTTTACACACATCTTTTAATTTTATATATTTCATATCCCATTCCTTGCAAATTTCAAATTCAAATTTCTCTATCTACTATTCATCATTTTCTTCCAACATTTTCCTTAATTCCACCAGATTCTTATGTATCTCCACCTCTAATTCTTCAATATCTTTCAATATTTCTTCTGTTGGTGGATACTCTACTGGAATATATTCTATCTCTTTATACTTATTGATAGAAAGATCATAATCATTCTCGACAATCTCTTCTTTTGGCACAAAAAAAGACTGTTCGGTTCGTTTTCTTTCTTCTTCCTTTTCTAGATTCTGGTATCGTTCAATGATATCTGGAATATCATTTTCTTCGATTTCCTGGCGTTTATCGTCCAAGGTTCTTCCATCGGCTTTCATATCGTAAAACCAAACTTTGTCGGTACCACCTGCCCCTGTCTTTGTAAACAGTAAGATGGCTGTTGATACTCCTGCATATGGTTTAAATACTCCAGATGGCATGGAAATAACTGCATCTAATTTATGATTCTCAATCAATTCTTTTCGAATCGCTTTATGTGCACGACTGCTTCCGAATAATACTCCATCTGGTACGATAACTGCTGCCCTTCCTCCAATTTTCATGATACGAAGGAATAAAACAAGGAATAATAATTCTGTTTTCTTTGTTTTTGCAACTTTTAAAAGATCTGCTGATACTCCATCATAGTCTAAACTTCCTTTAAATGGTGGATTGGCAAGAATTAATGAATACTTTTCTTTATCTGTATTCATCTCTGACAAGCTGTCTTTGTATTCAATATTCGGATCATCGACTCCATGAAGCAGCATATTCATTGCTCCGATTCGAAGCATCGTTCGGTCCATATCGAACCCATAGAACATCTCATGATTAAAATGCTCTCTTTGTTCCGCGTTTAAGAATAAATCTTTGTGGTTTTTACGCAAATACTGCTGTGCTGCCATTAAGAATCCTGCTGATCCCATTGCCGGGTCGCAGATGATATCAGATGGTACTGGTTTTACCAGTTCTACCATCATCTGAATGATATGTCTTGGTGTTCGAAATTGTCCGTTCTTTCCTGCACTTTCCAGTTTGGATAACAGATATTCGTATAAATCTCCTTTACTGTCTCCTTCCAGATTCAATCCATCAATCCCATCAATTACTTTGGTAAGTAATGCTGGCGTTGGAATTTTAAAGATCGCATCTCCCATATATTTACTATAAGCAGATTCTCCATCTGGATGTAGATTTTTAATAAATGGAAATACTCCATTCATCATCAGATCATAAATCTCATTCGCATCTCCCAGATTCTTAAATTTACTCCAACGATACTGCTGACAATCTGCTGGGAAAATTCCTTCGTATGGAATCCCTAAAATATTTGCATCCCTTTCCTTTCTTGTTTCTACTTCATCTAACTGCTTGATAAATAGTAAGTAGTTAAACTGTTCGATAACTTCCAGTGGATTTGTAATTCCACCTGTCCAGAAAATCTCCCATATCTTATCTACTTTGTTTTTTAATTCACCCGTAATCATCTTACTTCCTCTTCTTCATTTTCGTTTTTTATGTGAAAATTATACCATAAAATCACAAAAGGTCACAACCTGTATCTCTACCATGATACAGTTATGACCTTTCTTTAAACATATATAAAATTATTGTGCATGCCTCTTCAACGCTTCCAAGTAAATCGCCCCTAATCTGCTAGGTTTCGTCTTCTTATGCGTCACATACCCAATATGCATCTCGCCTTCTTCTGCAAGCGGAACTGCGATAATATTCTCTCCATTTAATTCCTTATCGATCACACCGCTGCTGATCGTATATCCATTTAATCCGATCAGCAAGTTAAACAACGTTGCCCTGTCTCTCACTCGAATGTTCTTTGAACGCACTTCCGTACTGAACATCTCTTCAGAATAATAGAAAGAATTATGTTCCCCCTGCTCAAATGACAGATACGGATAATCTTTGAGATCTTCCATTGTGACCTGATCTTTCTGTGCCAGCGGATTCTTATCGCAGATAAAAATATGTGGTCTTGCAACAAATAGTTCCGTGAATTTGAGATCATTTGCTTTCATGATCTTCTCAAGGACCGATGCATTGAATTCATTGAGATATAAAATTCCGATCTCACTTTTCATTCTGGCTACATCATCGATGATCTCATAAGTCTGAGTTTCTCTCAGACTGAAATCGTAATTCTCGCTTCCATATTCTTTGATCAAGTCTACAAATGCATTGACTGCAAAAGAATAATGCTGTGTTGAAATGCAAAATTCCTGTTTCCCACCACTTTTATGTTTATATTTCTCTTCGATCAATGCCGCCTGCTCCAATACCTGTCTTGCATATCCAAGGAAGATCTCTCCTTCTCTAGATACATGAATTCCCTTGTTCGTGCGGTCGAAGATCGTGATCTGCATCTCTTTTTCCAGTTCTTTTAGAGCTTTGGTAAGACTTGGCTGTGATACAAAGAGTTCTTCTGCTGCCTTGCTGATCGTTCCGATCTCCGCAATCGTTACGACATATCTTAGCTGTTGTAATGTCATCGTTTCTTCCTTCTTTGGTCTTTTTGTATCATTATACAATAGTTTATTTTATATGGCAAAGACTGATTGTTTCTTTTAATCTTACTCACGATTCTTTAACGCATCAGAAAGTCCGACTTTGTAAATCTTTCGCACTAATAACTTGTTAATTACCAGGTATGTAATGATAATTCCTGCATAGATCAATGCATACATCTGCCATGTGAAACTTAAATTCATACCACAAGCTATATTGGAAACCATAACTGGATACATTGCATCCATTAATTTCTTGGATAACGGAACACTGATCAGTGCTCCAATTGCGATCATATAGAAATTCCCCTCTAGATAAAGCTTCTTAATCTCTTTCTTCCGATACCCAAATACTTTCATCAACGCAATATTTTGTGCAGAACGATCAATCATTACCTTGATCATTAAATACATGACAATTGCAAAGATGATAACAGAAAGTCCAACGATCATTCCCATCATCGGAATCATCATATTGATAAATACATCTGAACTCTCCTCAATTGCTTTTTTACTTGTCGTTGCATATAGTTTTCCAGAGTCAATCGACAGTTTCTTCTTTGATACAACCATATTGTAATAATCTGATGATGTCTGAAAGAGATCTCTCATGCTGTCGATATCCATAAATGCATATAACCCAGAAGAATATTGTGTGATATCTGCTACCTGAAATGCGTAATCCATTTCATCTTCCTCATCAGACAGTATAATCGAGTCACCTTTTTTTAGATCATATTTCTGTGCCATTGCAGATGAAATAACAACTTTGTTCTTTGCTTTCGGAAGATCTTTATCCTGGCTGAAATATGGATTATCATTTTCTATACCGATCAGGGAAATTTCAAGATCATATCCCCATACTTCTTTATGCAATCCTTTTACAAAACATGCATCCCCGCCTTTTGGTACTTTTTTATCTGGATATTTATATGTATACATATATTCAAATTTTGTGTCTTTCTTATTTTCTTTGCTGATATGATCACACATCACATAACAGTCCAGACCGATCATCATAACCAACAGTGCAATAAACATTCCAAATACTACCGTAAATCCGGCTCTTGCCTCACGCAGTGACTGCCTGATCCTGAATTTTGTAAGAAATGGCATATCGCCTAATTTGACTTTTGAAATATGACTCTTCTTTTGCTCATTTCTTATCATAGAAAGTGCTGGCCTTGACAGTTTCTTTCTTATAACAAAATAGTTTACGATCACTGCAACAAGTGGCGGCATAACAATTCCATACACCAATAGATAGATTAAAAGTTCTGGACTCAAATCTGGTATAGAAAAATAATCATAACAATCCTGCATCTGTGTTGGAATTCCTATCGGACTATATCCAATGATCGTTCCTGCTAATCCAGCCAGAAATGTTACGATCACCGGAACTGTTAAATAATATTTTAGAAGCTGCTTCTTTATCACTCCAAGCGCATACAATGTTCCAATAATACTATTTTCTTTCTCAATTTCATGAATGACAAAAACAGATATTACATAGGTAAATAAGATCATAATGATGACACCTGCTACCATTCCAGCAAGTTTACTAATGACCTGATCACCTGCCGCTGCTCCAATTCTTATGTTGTCATCTGCCTTTAAAAACTGAGTCAGATTCGATGTTTCCATATCAAATGCTTTCATCAGTTCTTTTGTTCCTTCTTCCAATTGATCAGTTCCTTCTTTTAACTTACTACTTCCATCTGATGCTTTTTTAACACCATTTGTATAAGCTTTGATTCCATCTCTATATGTTTTTAAGGCATCCAGCTGTTCTTTTGCTGATTCTAAGGATAATCTTGTCAACCCATCACTTGACTTTGCGATCAAACTTTTTAGAATATTCGCATAATTATTTTCTGTCAATGATGTTACACCAAAGGAGGTCAACTGGCTTTCTGCTGTTTTTAAGTATGCCTGAAAAATCTGATTGGCACCTTTTTGCAATGTTTCGTTGTTTTCACTTAGTTTGTTTAATCCGTCTGACATCTGGGTACTTGCATCTGTAAGTTTTTTGATTCCGTCTTTGATGTCATCTTTCTTTCCTGCAGTTTCTTCCCAGTAATCTTTAAAATATGGATCATCGACATCATCCGGGTTAAATGTGATCTTCTTTAATTTATTTTTCAACTGTTTCTGAGTCATTGCACCATTTAATCGGTATGCATAGATATATTCCTCAGACTGAATACTATTTTCATTGTCTTTTAGATTTTCATAAGCATCTTCTGTCACAAATGCAAGTCCAAACTGTTTGCTGTCTACAGTACTGTCTGATAACTTTTCATAACATGCATCGTAGTCTGGAACTGATCCGATTCCTGTTATTTTATAGAAGTTGCCGTCAATCGTGATCTTTGATCCTGTTTTTAAGTTGTGTTCTTGTGCATATCGTTTTTCTACAACCACTTCACTTTTGTTTTTTGCTAATCGACCTTCATCCAGATTAATTTTATTGACTTTTTTACGATTCTTAAAGATTCTTAACTTACTTCCATCTTTTTGTCTAAAATCAAGATAAAATGTCTCTTCTACTGTAAGCCCTTTCTTTGTAAAGTTTTCTTTTTGTTTTGTTGTTAATGGCACAAACACCTGAAACTGCCCATCTTCCAGCTTATGTTTCTTTGCCTGCTTTGTAGTTCCATCAACAATCGTATCCGCTGCACCTACCAGACTGATGACCAAATACATACTGATAATAATCAAAAAAGCAAGTGCAAAATAGCGAAATTTATTTTCTTTTAAATCTCTCCATGCTCTTTTTCTCAATACTTTTTCCATTTACAGGTCCTCCAGTAGTTTTGCAGGTACTCTTGTTTCATTTTCGTATTCTTCACTGATCTGGCCATCTTTGATAATGATAACCTTATGTACCATATTGCGGATTGCATTATTATGCGTTACGATCAGCATGGTTGTGCCATATTGCTGATTGATCTTCTCTAATAAGATCAAGATATCTTTGGATGTTTTCGAATCAAGAGCTCCTGTCGGTTCGTCGCAAAGAAGCAGCTTTGGATTCTTGATCAACGCCCTTGCAATTGCACATCGCTGCTGCTGTCCACCGGATAATTGTGCAGGAAATTTATCTTGATGTTCTGTTAGTCCGAGCGTATCTAGCAGTTCTTCCATATCCAATGGATCTTCCGTTAAAAATTGACAGATCTCTATATTTTCTTTGACTGTAAGATTTGGTACCAGATTATAAAACTGGAAGATAAACCCTAGATTAGCTCTGCGGTATTCGGAGAGCTCATCTGCATTTAATCCTGATATTTCATTGCCATCGACTTTGACTGAACCAGAATCCATAGTATCTAATCCGCCGATGCAGTTTAGCATTGTAGATTTTCCTGAACCACTGTTTCCTTGGATAACACACATCTGCCCTTGTTCGATGTTGGTTGTGATTCCTTTTAGTACTTGATTATAGCTTTCGCCTGATCCGAAGCTTTTTTTCATATCTTTTATTTCTAAATACATATATAGTTCCTTTCGCTTCTAGAAGTTAGTCTTCTCTAACGTATAGTTAGTATCATCTAACATCATTATAACAAAAGTCTACAGACTTCACAAGATTGTGATTTGAATGACGGAAATTATTGGTGGAATATTATAACGTCTAACATACACACCCTTCCGCTTGAAAATTCTTAATTTTATACGAGAATGTCTTCAGGTATTCATAAAAACATAAAAAAAGATAGAGGTACGAAATGATAGGATTCCATAGAATTCGTTTTTCGTACCTCTATCTTTTTTTATGTTTTTATGAATACTCGATACATTTCCGTTATACAATTTAAAAATTTAATTTCCACACTCAATACTGATCTGATTAAACTGATCCAGAAGATCATCAACAACTAATTTTGCTTTCTCTTCTCCAGCTTTATCAAGTACCGCATGTCCCTGATGCATCATAAGAATACGATTTCCATATTCTACGGCATAACGCAGGTTATGTGTAACCATGATCGTTGTCAGTTTCTTTTCTTTGACAACCTTTCCTGTCAATTCCATGATCAATTCTGCTGTCTTTGGATCAAGTGCAGCAGTATGTTCATCAAGTATTAAGATCTCAATTGGTGCCATCGTTGTCATAAGAAGTGCCATTGCCTGTCTCTGTCCTCCTGATAAGGAACCTACTTTACTTCCCATCATGTCTTCCAGTCCAAGTCCTAACTGGCTTAATAATTCTCTGTAATAGTCAACTCTCTTCTTATTTGTACCAAATCCAAGTCCAAATTTCTTTCCTTTATTGTCTGCAAGAGACATATTTTCAAGGATTGTCATAGATGGGCAGGTTCCCATTGCTGGATTTTGATAAACACGTCCGATCTTTCTCTGTCTGATATATTCTTTTTGATGAGAAATATCTTCTCCATTTAAAATAATATTTCCTGCTTCCGCTTCTAAGCTTCCGCAGATCAGATTTAACATGGATGTCTTTCCTGAACCATTACTTCCGATCACAGAAATGAAATCTCCGTCATCTACCGTCAGATTGAAGTCTTTGAACAGGCAGACTTCATTGACTGTTCCGATATTATAATATTTGTCGATATGTTTTAATTCAATCATGCCTTTTTCACCTTCTTCTTACGGTCCATACTGATGATCAGAATGATCAGGAATAAGACTGCTGTGATCAATTTTAAGTCTGTTGCTGGTAATCCTACTTCGATCGCGATCGCTACACATGCTTTGTAGATCACAGAACCGATGACAACTGCAGTTGTTGCTTTGATAAGATTTCCTTTAAATACGTTTGTTCCAATGATAACACTGGCAAGTCCGATAACGATCGTTCCAGTTCCCATAGAGATTTCAAAGAATCTCTGCTGCTGACACATAACACTTCCGGCTAATGCAACTAATCCGTTTGAGATTGCAAGTCCTACGATCTTCACAAATCCACTGTCTTTTGCAAGAGATGTTACGATTGTCTCGTTATCTCCAACAGCTCTTAACAAGTATCCTGATTTTGTTTTTAAATATAAGTCTAATAATATTTTGGCAATGATCATGATGATGAAAATAATGATCACCGTCTTATATGGTGCTAATGCTTCTGGGAAGATTCCGTTGATGAAGTCATTATCAAATACGGATTTGTAGTTAAATAATGGAACATTTGCGCTTCCGCCTACAATTCTTAAGTTTAAGGTATAAAGACCTGTCATAACGATAATTCCGGATAATAAATCTCTGACTTTGAATTTTACATGTATGATTCCTGTGACCATTCCTGCAATTGCTCCGGCTGCTGTTGCTGCAATTAATGCAAGCAGTGGGTTCTTTCCTGAGGAGAGCATGACGGTTGTCACTGCTGCTCCTAATGGGAAAGTACTGTCTACGGACAGATCCGGAAAGTCTAATATTTTGTATGTGATATATACGCCAAGCGCCATGATCGCATAGATAAATCCCTGCTCAAATACGCCTATGATCAATTGTTCCATAATATTTACATCTCCTGATTATTTTTCTGGTGTGCTGATCTTGTCAAATGTCTGTTTTGCCTGTTTCTGCACATCTTTGCTGATTGTCATGTTAATCTTCTTAGCTGCTGCTGTATTAATGATGACATCTCCATTGTTAAATGTTTCGAATTTCATATCTTTTGCTTTTTCTTCGCCTTTTAAGATTTTAGCTGCCATCTTACCTGTCTGTTTTCCTAATTTTACGAAGTCAATTCCGACACAAGCTACACATCCTAATTTTACCTGTTCTACTTCAGATCCGAAAACTGGAATATTTAATTTGTTTGCTTTCTGAAGGTATGTCTGCATGTTGCTGACTACTAAATTGTCTGTTAAGTTTGTGATGCAGTCTACTTTCTTCAGTAAACTGTCTGCTGCCATTGGCATATCTGCGGAAGCTGTGATTCCCTGTGTGATGATCTTGAATCCATATTTATCAGCTACTTTTTCATAAGCTTCGATTCCTGCTTTGGAGTTTGCTTCGTTTGTGCTGTAGAAGATTCCGACATTCTTTGCTTTTGGCATCATCTGACGAATCAGTTTTAACTGTTTATCTGCAAGTACAAGATCGGAAGTTCCTGTGATATTTCCAACATTCTTTCCTTCTTTATCTACAAATCCTGCAGCTTTTGGTGATGTAACAGCTGTATAAACAACTGGGATATCACTGTCTTTTGTTGCATTGTATGCACTCTGTGCACTTGGTGTTGCAATCGCACAAATCATATCTAATTTCTTTGATACAAAGTTTGATGCGATCTGGTTATCTGTGGCTGTATCTGCCTGTGAGTTTTTGTATGTAATCTTTAAGTTTTCTCCTTCTTTGATACCTTCAGATTCTAAACCTTTTAAAAATCCTTTGCGGCAGTTATCAAGAGAACCATGTTCTGCAAACTGGATGATTCCTAAGTTATATGTTTTAGACGAACTGTCATCTTTCTTGTTTCCACATCCAACCATTAATGACATTGCCATAACTGCTGTTAATCCTGCTGCTAATACTTTTTTCATTGTTCTCATAATTTCTTCTCCTTTTTATTTAAGTTGTACGTTTCTTCAAATAGAAAAAAAGAAAAGCCCCAAGCAAATATGCTTGAGGCGAATTATCCGCGGTACCACTCAAATTGACACTAGGTGTGTCCACTTAAATCATATACTATCATATATGCCCACTCTGGTAACGGGTCGGGTGCCCGGCGATTCCTACTTGTTACTTTCAAAATCACCCTCGAAAGTCCATTCACCAGGGAAATCATACTGCAATCTCACCACCTGCAGCTCTCTTTGAATCATTCTGATCCTGCTTACTACTCTTTCTCAACGGTTTCTTTTCTATTTGTTTAAAATCATAATACTTTTATCTTTCCTTGTCAAGCATTATTTGTAAAAAGAATGTCCTTGATAGGTAAACAATCTGGTAAGTGCCTCATCAAACCATGAAACATTTTTTGGATTTGCCATCGTTTTTTCTACGAAATATAATGCTCCTTCGGAATAGTCGATTCCGTCTTCTAATGCTTTTTTTACGCTTCTTTTTGTACTCTTTGTGATATGGACGGATTCATATCTTCCATCAGCTGTCGGTGAAAACTGGACTTTCCCATAAGCTCTCTGAAACACAACGGCTTCGATCGAGTTTGGAAATTCTTTACTTCTTACACGGTTTAAAATTACATTTGCTACAAGTATCTTGCTTTTTTCATCTTTATCGGTTGCTTCTGCTTCCACGATCCTTTCAAGAATCGATCGTTCTCTTTGGGTGACTACATGCTTTGTTTTTGGAATATAGACGGGTTTGTCTTTAATCTGTTGTTCTAAATTGACTTTCGTCATAAGCTGTGCCTGCATAAGGTACGCTCTTTGTTCTTCCAAAAGTCTTGTCTGCACCACTTGTTCTACTTTGGCATTGGTTTGGGCTGGTAATCTTAGGAATTCTCCTGCGAAGACATTTTGTCCAAAGCTACAGATGCCGATAGAACATAGGATGGCTGCGATTTCTATTTTCTTCTTCAATGTCACATACTCTCCTTTAAGAAAGAGTATATGCAGTTATTTTTAGATTATTCATAGAAGTTTCATTGCCTTAGTGTGTTGCAATTGATTTGAATACTTTTTAGGCTTTCCATTAAACGTTTCTCACTGTCTTTTATCGTTATTTTCTTATCTATTTCTACAAAAATCAGAAAGAATATTAAAATAGCTACTGCTCCACATAAAAATTCTTTATCCAATAATATTCCATATATGACTGCTGCTAGCAAAATAATTGGTGCTGGTGATTTTATTACTTCTTTTATGTAATCTGGATAGATTGGTGTTGCTTTTCCTTCCAGATATATGGCGTTTTCTCTTTGCGTAAATCTCCCATGATATATCATTCCTGTATTGAAAAATGATGTTTTACTATATATGGAAACTAGTATAATGGAATCATCATCTTGATTGTATTTTCCTTTTAATATTTCGATACTGGAATCTTTCTTTTTGGCATATTGTTGAAGATATTCTGCATGTATGTAGTCTTCATTTGAAATGTAGGGTTGTACTTTTTGTTGAAATTTGTCTAGCCATTCTTTTTTATTTATTATCTTTATTTCAATCTTTTTCGTGCTCATAATTCTCCCTAATCACTCCATTGGAAACTATACAAATAATCTATTAAACATACAAACGAAAATCCATACATACCAACCATTACTTCAAAACAAATTTAGACCAAATGCACCCAGAGTCAAACCAATGCATAACAAAAAATGTCAGTCCATCGACTCCCTTCAGCGATAAAAAGATGACAAGAAAATTTTCCATATATTCTTCATTTGAATCTGCAAATGGCAAGGTATTGATCATCAAACCAAAACCTTGATCCACTTATCCTTCTTCACATACAGATACGTTGGTATACACTTAAACAACTGATCTGAATTCAACAATAACACAACCATCGGTACTGGCAATTTCCATACAAATGCCCCTAAAAATGAAAGCGGCATCACGATCGCCCAGGTTGAGATCAGATTCAGATACATCATATATTTTACGTCGCCACCGCCTTTGATAATACCAATTCCTGTTGGCATCTGGTATGACATACCAACCATCACGATGGATAAAATGATCAGAATCTGGTCTGCCATTTGATATGCATTTTGTGTCAGATCATAGAGAGATAACAATGGAATCCTTAAGAAAAACAGGCTGAATCCAAGAACGCTTCCTATGATCAGATAAATAACTTGCAGTGTTTTACTGTATTCTTTTACTTTTGCAGTTCCTTTGCCTTCCCCGATCGTTGTTCCGATCAATACAGCAGATGCTGAGGCTTCTCCGATGGTTATAACTTTCAAGTACTGAAACATCGTCGTAGAAACAGAATTGGCTGCAATCGCATCTGCGGATAAGCGGCCTAAGATTCCTGTTTGAATTGGTGTCGCAAGTGCCCATAACGTATTTGATAAAAAGGATGGCCACAAAATCTTGAAAAAGCGTGAAAATGCTTCTTTTGTAAAGTGGAGGAAATCTTTACAGAATAATTTCAATTTATGATCCACAAAGATTAAGTAGATTACAACAATCACTAATTCTAAAATACGTGCAACCAATGTTCCAACTGCCGCACCTTTAGTTCCCATTTCTGGAAAACCAAATTTTCCAAAGATCAGTGTATAGTTGATCGATACGTCTACGATCAATGATAAAATTGAAATCTTTAATGCGATAGAAACAGTCTCAACGCTTCGAAGTGCCGCCATTAAGATCGTAGACAGCACAAATAAAGGATAGGTAAAACGGATCAGTGAAAGGTAATCCATTCCTTGTATAATGTAACTTTCCTTTTTTGTAAATAGCATTAAAATTTCTCTTGGAAACAATGTGGTCAGTATAAATACAGTCAGTCCAAGGATTAATCCTGTTGCCAACGCAATCCCTGTAAATGTTCGAATTGGTTTCGTCTTTTTCTGTCCCCAGTATTGGGAAGCAATGATCACTAGTGTATCCCCGATCGCAAGTGTCATTTGTTGTAGTAAAAACTGAATCTGATTGACCGTTGCTGCCCCAGAAAGAGAGGACTGACTATACATACCAAGCATCAGATTATCTGCCATATTGATGCTGTATGCAATGATATTTTGGAAAACAACAATGATCATTAGATGAAATAAAGTTCTATAGAAATTTCTGTCCCGTGTAAATAACATAAAAATTCCTTTCTAGCTGATCCTTCGCTTATAAAATAGCAAAAACACCATTTTGCTGATAAATTAATTATATCAGAAAAATGATGTTTTCATCCACTTGATTAAAAATTATTGTATTTCATTTTCTCTGCCATCACTCACAAAAATTTCATTTTTAGCAGCTCTTTGATAGTTTCTCTTTAACATTTCAACATGTGATAAAAATGCCGGATCATCAAAATATTTTGCTTGTTTTGGACATTTTTTTACACATGCCTGACATTTGATACAAATTCCATCAATTTTACTTGGATCTTCTGAATTGATCGATCCCATTGGACAGACTTTCACACAAAGATCACAGTGATCACAATTACTTTTTGTCTTTGGTTTTGCCTTTAAGAATTTCGCTGGTTTGCCATCAATTCCAAGTGGGGTATAATATGGCGGGATTGGCTCAATTCCTTTTACATGAACTGGTTTCGGAATTTCTCCCAATGTTTGTATCATTTCTATGATCGTTACGATACGCTTAGCAAACCCTCTGATTTCTTCCTGATCTGACTTACCTGGGCGCATCATTGCTAATTGATCTGTAAAAGCATGCTGTGCTACGAACGCTCCTGCTGCAATCGTGTGAAAATGATTGTTTTCTAGTCCATTTCTTAATTCAATCAATGCATTGTCATAGTTTCTGTTCCCAAATGTAACAACTGGTACTGCAAATGCATCATTTCCTTGAAATAATCCTTGTATCATCGGAAGTACTTTGTTTGGAACTCTTCCCGCATACACAGGAGTTCCAAAGATCACTAGTTCTTCTTTTGTAAATTCATAGCTATCTTTATGAGCTTGTGGAAGTGTAAAGTCAATCTCTTTATATGAAAGATTCATATTCCTTGCAATTGTTTCTCCTATTAACTTTACGACGTTCTTTGTATTTCCTGTCGCACTAAAATACACTGTTTTAATAGATTGAATCTTCATTTTTATTCCACATATTCAACTATTTGATCAATGACATAGCTGCTTCATCTGCAATAATTGTTACATCTGGATGGAATCTTAAGATAGATCCTGGTACTTCTGGTGTTACTGGTCCATAAATACTGTCTTTTAATGCCTGTGCTTTTTCTTCTCCGCTGACAACTAATAAGATCTTCTTAGAACGCATGATCGTTCCGATTCCCATGCTGTATGCCTGTTTTGGTACATCATCTGCTGATTCGAAGAATCGTTTGTTTGCTTCGATCGTGCTTTCTTTTAAGTCTACGCAGTGTGTTCCATCTTCAAAATGATCCCCTGGCTCGTTGAATCCAATATGTCCGTTTCTTCCTAATCCTAATAACTGAAGATCAACCGTTCCTAAAGACTGTACCAATGCTTCATAACGTGCTGCTTCCTCTTCACTGTTTAAGTTTGTTCCATCTGGAAGATATGTTTTTTCTGGATTGATATTTACTTTATCGAATAAGTATTCATGCATGAAATAGTAATAGCTCTGTTCATTTTCTTTTGGTAATCCTTTGTACTCGTCTAAGTTTACTGTTGTAACTTCTGAGAAATCAAGATCTCCTGCTTCGTATTTCTTTACTAATTCATCATATGTTCCGATTGGTGATGATCCTGTTGCAAGTCCTAACATGCAGTCTGGCTTTAATGTGACTACAGATGCAATGATGTTTGCTGCTTTTTTACTCATTTCTTCGTATGATTTTGTTTTGATGATTCTCATGATCTTTCTCCTTTTAATGCGCGCACAGTGTCATCGTGCATGGTTTCTTTTTTCTTTTTATCGTGTTCTAAATAGTAAGAATATATAAGATCTAACATAATAAGGATTGGAAACTGCGGAGAGATAACATTTCCATGATCTAAATATTTTCTTGATGCGATCAAAACTAATTCGTCACAGATATCCTCATAGTCATCCTTATTTTTTCCTGTGATCAAGATGGTGTCCGCTCCTCGTTTTTTTGATTCTTCTAATAGATAACAAACATCTTCACTCTCTCCACTGATACTGATCCCGATCACAAGACAACCTTCCTTTTGGAATACTGCCTGCATTCTCATCAGATCTGGATCTTGAATCGAATTGATATCTACTCCAATTCTCATAAATCTTAGACGCATCTCTCTCGCTGCAAGGCCGGAACTTCCTTTCCCACATACGAACACTCTCTTTGCCTGTCCTAATTTCTCACAGATCCTTATGATCTGTGCTTCGTCCATCAGGCTGTATGTCTTATTTAACAACTCCTGGTACATATTTAACACGGTTCTTGTATGTCCCGTGAGTTCTTTATTTTTCTCTTCAAATGATTCCTCATATTGATAAATAAATTCTCGATAGCCTCGAAATCCACATTTTTTTGCAAATCTTGATAACGAAGCTTCTGAAACAAACAAGTGTTTTGCGATCTCTTTTGCTGAAAAGTCCATTTTTTCTTCATTTTTCATAAAGAAATCCGCAATATTTTTTTCCAGAGCTGTAAAATTTTCATAATTTGATTCAATGACCGGTATGACCGATTTTACATAATAATCCATACATGATCCTTTTAAAAATGCTTTTATTTGATGGCATTTGCAAATGATTTTGTGATGAGCTGTGGTCTTGTGATCGCTGAACCTACAACTGCACAAAACGCTCCTAATTCTAAGACTCTCTTTAATTTCTCTGGTGTATTGATATTTCCTTCTGCGATCACTGGATGTTTTACTTTGGAAAGGATTGTTCTTAAGATTTCAAAATCATTTTCATCAATCTTAAGGTTGCTACTTTGTTTTGTATATCCAACCATTGTTGTTCCGATAAAATCAAATCCTAATTCATCTGCATGAAGTGCTTCTTCGATTGTAGAACAATCTGCCATTAGTAGTTGATCTGGATATTTTTCTTTGATCTCATAGAAGAACTCATCTAATTTCTGTCCCTTTGGTCGGCTTGAAATTGTTGCATCTAATGCTATGATTTCTGGTTTCGCTTCCATTAATTCGTCAATCTCTTTGATCGTTGGTGTAATATAAATCTCACAGTCATCGTAATTTCTCTTGATGATTCCGATCACCGGAAGATCTACCTGTGTTTTGATCTCTTTGATATCCTCTGGTGTATTTGCGCGGATTCCCGATGCTCCACCCTGTTTTGCAGCAAGTGCCATTCTTCCCATGATGAAAGAAGAATGTAATGGTTCATCTGGCAATGCCTGGCAGGATACGATCAGTTTTCCTTTTAAATTCTCAACTTTCGGATTCATTTTTAATTCCTCCCTTTCCTGCTTTCGTTATCTTTAGTATATCTGTTTTAAAATTAATTTCAAGTTTTTTTGATATTTTGAAAGTTCTTTCACGAATAGTTTGATTTGTCCATTTTATCGTCATTTTTATATATATATCTGCAATTTCTTTCAAGATTTTTCTGGTTTCTGAAAGAAATACATTTGTTATAACTTCTTTTTACATATCAAAAAAAGAAGTTGTAAGATCTACTTATGATTTCTCTTACAACTTCTCTATCATTCTTATTCATAATGCTTAGCCAGACGATAAGCCGGGTTATGTCGTTGAATGGTCATCTATCTCGACTTACTGTTACCAGCAAGCTCCAGCGACCCACCTGAAAACAGATCGGGCCGATCTATCGTTTTCATCTCGGTCTTGCTTCGGATGAGGTTTACATATGCCCTGCCTGTTACCAGCCAGGCGGTAAGCTCTTACCTTACCATTTCACCCTTACCACGAATGTGGCGGTATATTTCTGTTGCACTAGCTTGAGGGTTGCCCCTACCGGACGTTATCCGGCATCCTGCCCTGTGAAGCCCGGACTTTCCTCACCGTTTCCCTTTCGTCTGAAACGGCGCGACCATTTGTCCGACTAAGCGCCAATTATTATATCATATCTTACACTTCAAAGCAACTACCACCGATAAATTCTCTTAAAAGAGATGTTTTTGGAATTGCTTCGCTTGGAATATTTAAGAAATATTCTAAGAATTTTAATAATCTTTTTGCTTCCTGATATTCTGGACAATCTCTTGGAACCGCAAATAACAAAGGTTCCGCATATTGTTTTAAGACTGCGATCTCGTAGATCTGTGCCGAATTAAACATCACGTCTGCTTCTTCCTGATATGGAAAAATATTGTCTTCTTCTCCCTTTCTTACGGAATCCCATCTGGAGAGCGTCTCTCTCGCATCATTTCCTCTTGTCATGGCATCTCGCACGATCCTTCGCAACAATCTTCCATCCGAACTTGGTATTCTATTATGTTCATCCAAGTTGATCTGGTTTAATGCACTGACATAGATTCTATATTTTGCATCTTCTGGTATTTCATTCGTAAGAGTACCATTTAATCCATGGATTCCCTCCATGACCAGGACATCTTTTTCTCCAATCTTTAATTTGTGTCCGTGGTATTCTCTTTTTCCCGTGATAAAGTTATAACTTGGCACATCAATCTCTTCCCCATCTAGCAACTGATTGATATGTTTCGTTAAAAGATCCACATCCAATGATGCGATCGTCTCGAAATTATAATTTCCATTTTCATCTCTTGGAGACAATTCCCTGTCTAAGAAATAATCATCCATAGAAACTGGGTGTGGTGTTAATCCAGCAATCTGCAATTGAATGGATAATCTATGGGAAAATGTTGTCTTCCCTGAGGATGACGGCCCTGCGATCAGGATGATTCTCTTGTTCTTGCTTACGATCTCATCCGCAATATCTGCAAGAAGTTTTTCCTGCAATCCTTCTTGTAATAAAATCAGATGATTGATATTTCCATGTGTGATCTCGTCATTTAGGGCACCTACTGTGTCAACACCCATCGTCTTCGTCCATTCTCTGGAACGCTGCATTACATGGAAAAGTTTTGGCTGTGGTGTAAATGGTACGATTTCCTCTGTCTGTTTCCTTTTGGGAATCTGAAGTACTACCCCATGCTGATATGCAGACACCAAAAATGCTGAAATATATCCTGTCGATGGTGCCATATATCCATAAAAATAATTATCATATCCATCCAACGAGTAGATATTCATCTTTGATTCCCTGCGGAACTGAAATAATTCTTTCTTCCCCTTAAAGCCTATCCTATCAAAATATTTTGCAGCCTGATCTGTGTCCAGCGATCTTTTTGTGATTGGAAGATTCGCTTTGGCTAGCTCTTCCATACGTTTTTGAATAGATCGTGCAAAAGCCTCATCTATCACACGATCTTCTAGGAAATCGCAAAAAATACTATTTCCGATTGAATAATCTAATGCGATCTTTGTCGTTGCACCAGTTCCAAGCAGATCTTCGCATGCTTTCAGAAACATAAGCGTGGCAGTTCGTTTATATGCCATATACCCTGCCTGTTCTTTTAATGTTACAAAACGCACATGGCAGTCTTTTGTCATAGGAGTAAATAATTCTCTTAACTTTCCATCCATATAGGCAAGCAAAATGATCGGCTCCTGAGGCAGCTGTACCTGCTTCGCAAGATCAGAAAGTGTTGTTCCTTCTTTTACTTCATAAATGCTTTGATTCACTGTGGCTTTGATCATACGCCATCACTTCCTTTTTATATAACTACTATTTAAACAACTTTATAAGGGCTTCCTGCCTTATATGTGATCACATTCATATCACTGAAATGAGTCCTGATCAGATCTTTCATATCATCAATAAATACCTGTTCTAATCCATAATGTCCTGCATCGATCACACACATTCCCATATCGACTGCATCAAGGCCTTCATGATGCCCGATATCTCCAGTTAAAAATACATCTGCTCCTGTACTTTTCGCTTCACTGATCATACTTCTCCCTGATCCTGGAACAACTGCAAGTTTAGAGATCTTTGTATCTGGATTGCCAAATACCATGACATTTTCCAAAGAAAATGCTTCTTTTACTTTCTTTGCGTATTCTCCAACGCTGATCTCATCTTCAATCTTGGCAACAATCCCTATTCCTTTTCCAAACGCTTTCTCATTGTGGCTTTTAGATAGCTCAACTGGTCCCTGTATTTCCTTCAAATTCAAGCGATCTGCTACTTGATCTCCCATTCTGCAGACATCGTAACATGTATGCATTCCATATGCACATATATCGTGGCGAATCAATTTTAATAATTTCTTCTGAAGGAAATCATCACTCGTGCATTTGTTAATCTTTGAAAAAATGATCGGATGATGTGCAAGGATAAAATCTGCCTTTTGATCAATCGCATAATCTACAACTTCATTTGTGATATCTAATACAACTAAAACTTTCTTTATCTCTTTATCTTTATCTCCAACAAGAAATCCCGGATTATCCCAGCCTTCTGCTGTCTCTAACGGAACTTCTGTTTCTAAAAATGTGATCAGTTCTCTACAATTCATAATAACAAAGTGCCTCCATGATATCTCCAAGTAAATCTTCCACTTCTTCTTTTCGTCTTCTGATGTGTTCTTTTGAATCGTCTGTAAGACTTTCTTTGATTTTTGAATATTTGACATATTCCTGATCTAAGTACTCAAGAAGTACTGGATGTTTTGCGAGGATCAGTTCTTCTCCAAAACGATAAAAACACTCTTTGTCATACTGTTGCTTTCCATGAACTGCACGGATCACAACGTAGTATTTTCCATCTTCTTTTAAGAATTCTTCTTCTAAAATCCGGAATCCATGATCATTTAAGAAATGTCTCACTCGTTCTAAATGAGACTGTGGGGATAAGATCAGTTCTTTTACATTCGCTAATTTATCAAAGTCCTGCTCTAAGATTCTGACAACCAGATCTCCACCCATTCCTGCGATTACAATAGAATCTACATCATCTTGCGGCAGTTCATGTAATCCATCGGAAAGAATGCAGGATACAACCTCTCCTGCATTCTCTTCTTCAATATGTGTTTTGGCACGGCTTAATGGTTCTTTATTTACATCCATCGCATAAGCTCTCGGGCAGTTTCCATTACTTGTTAAATAGATTGGTATGTATCCGTGATCTGTCCCGATATCTGCCACTACATAACCTTCTGTGACAAAAGATGCGATTGTTTCTAATCTGTTTGATAATTCCATAATCATACCTTAATCTAAATAATCTTTTAACTTTCTGCTGCGGCTTGGATGTCTTAACTTACGCAGTGCTTTTGCTTCGATCTGACGGATACGTTCTCTTGTAACGTTAAATTCTTTTCCAACTTCTTCCAGAGTTCTTGCTCTGCTGTCATCCAATCCAAAACGTAATCTTAAGACTTTCTGTTCTCTCTCTGTCAGTGTTCCAAGTACTTCATCTAACTGTTCTTTTAACAGCGTAAATGCTGCTGCATCCGCTGGTACTGGTACATTCTCATCCTGAATGAAGTCTCCAAGATGGCTGTCTTCTTCTTCACCGATTGGTGTCTCTAATGATACTGGTTCCTGAGAGATCTTTAAGATCTCACGAACTCTTTCCACTGGAATATCCATCTCCTCTGCGATTTCTTCTGGAGAAGGTTCTCTTCCAAGTTCCTGAAGAAGCTGTCTGGATACACGGATCAGTTTGTTGATCGTTTCTACCATATGCACTGGAATACGGATGGTTCTTGCCTGATCAGCAATCGCTCTTGTGATTGCCTGACGGATCCACCATGTCGCATAAGTACTGAATTTATATCCTTTGCGATAGTCGAATTTCTCTACGGCTTTAATAAGACCTAAATTTCCTTCCTGGATCAGGTCAAGGAAGAGCATTCCACGTCCAACATAACGTTTTGCGATGCTGACTACCAGACGAAGGTTGGCTTCTGCCAGTTTCTTCTTCGCTGCTTCATCCCCTTCTTCCATTCTCTGTGCAAGTTTGATCTCTTCATCTGCACTAAGAAGAGGTACTTTACCAATCTCTTTTAAATACATACGGACTGGATCTTCGATGCTGACACCATCAGGAACAGCAATTTCTGTTTCATCTTCGATTGGATCATCAAGATCTTCATCATCGTCTGCAACTGCGGCAAGAGTCAGCACATCGATTCCATTTTGTTCCAGATAATCATAGATTGCTTCCATCATATCAGAATTTAGTTTCATATCCTTAAAATATGAATCAATCTGTGCATACTCCAAAAAGTTTTTATTCTTTTTTCCTAATTCCACCAGACCTGCAAGTTTCTCGGTGAACTGTTCCATTGTACCTTCCATAATTCGTCCCTTTCTTCTCTTCCTATTTTAACCAACCTATAATGAAATATGCAGTTTCGCAAGGTTTGCTTTCTCCTTGATCAGATCCTGCCATCTCAAAATATCATTTGTTGCGTTCATCTGTTGTTCAATACTGTCTTCCTTGACCCTTCGCACGATATCATTCAACGCCTTGTCTCGATCTTCCGCTAATGGACTGATCTTTAATGTTGTGTTGAATAATTCTGCAATCTTCTTCTGGTCTTCAAGATCTGTATATTGATTTAATATTTTTCCTGGAATCACTGCTTTCTCTTCTTCGTATTGTTTGAAGAGTAACAATGCCACTCCATGGTAAATCTGTTCATAAAAATCATCGGGGCCGATGATTCCTTCTAGTTTGTCAAATAACTGTGGCTCATTGACCATCCATGTCAATAACAGTTTCTGCGGCTGTTTCTTCTTCTCTTCTTTTGCCTCATTCACTTGCAGACGTCTCTCCTGCTGACGCGGTGTTGTCTGCTGTCTCTGAGCACTGCTGTATCCAGAAGTCCCATAATAATTCACAAGATCTTCCAGATCTTTTGCCCCGATATAATATTCTCTTGAAACAGCTTCAATATAATTCTTGCGTTCTAGCGGTTCTTCAATCGTTGCCAGCAGTTTAGCCGCTTCATGTTGAAACTGTGTCTTCGACTCTGGATCGTCCTGATCATATCTTCCTGCGGCTACTTTTACCTGAAACATAAAACTGCTCATTGCTTTTCTTATTCGTTCTTCCAGTGCTTGTGCTCCTAATCCTTTGATAAATTCATCGGGATCCTTATACGGAGTCAGATCAAGGACACGAACCGTAAGTCCTGCTTCTTTCAAGATCGGTATCGCTCGCAATATCGCTCGCTGCCCCGCCTCATCACTATCAAATGACAAAATGACATTCTCTGTATATCTCTTAAGCAGCGTCCCATGACCACTTGTAAATGCAGTTCCAAGTGCTGCGACTGCATTTGTAAATCCTGCTTGATGCATGGAAATAACATCCATATATCCTTCACACAAGATAATCTCTTTCTTTCTTGAACTTCTTGCAAAATTCAGTCCGTAAAGATTACGGCTTTTATCAAATAATTTGGTTTCTTTTGAATTTAAATATTTGGGCGAACCATCTCCCATGACTCTGCCTCCAAAGCCGATCACGCGGTTGTTCACATCCATGATCGGAAACATCACTCTGTTCCAGAACTTATCACTTCCACCACGTCTTTCATCGATCGTCACCAAAGCTGAATCTTTCAGCTCTTCATCACTGTATCCCTTACTCTTTAAAAATCGATACAGGTCATCATTATAAATATCAGCATATCCAAGACCAAAATGTTTGATCGTAGCATCTGTGATCCCACGGTCTTTTAAATATGCAAGCCCTTTCTGTCCCCGCTTGCTGTGAAGCAGATAATAGAAATAATTGGCTGAAAATTTATTCATCTCCCGAAGCCTGGCTTTTTCATCCATCGCTCGTTTGGCTTCTTCATTCAATTCCTCTTCCGGAAGTTCCATTCCAGCTCTCTCTGCCAGATATTTTAATGCCTCCGGGAAAGAAAAATTCTCATATTCCATTAAAAATGTAAAAACATTACCTCCGGCTCCGCAGCCAAAGCAGTAATACATCTGTTTATCTCGGCTCACAGAAAAAGAGGGTGATTTTTCATTATGAAACGGGCACAAACCGAAATAAGAACTGCCTTTTTTCTTCAACGGTACATACGTCGAAATCAGATCAACAATATCGTTCCGGCTTCGCACCTCTTCTATGATTTCTTCACCATAAATCAACGCTTGTCCCTCCTTAAAAAATCCCTCTATATATTATTATTCTACACCTTTTTTTATTTTCCTTTATTTTTGCATAAAAAATTTGGGGATAAAAATCTCAGTATATTTCTCAATTGCAAAATGGTCTGTCATTCCAGCAATATAGTCACAAACTGCCACAGGTACATCTCCTGGTTTATCGATCATCTTCTTATTATATTCTGGCAATTGCTCAACATGTATCAGATAATACTCATATAACGGACCAATGATATTCTTGATCTTGTCTTCTTCTTTCTTCGTATTTGGTTCTTCATAAACTCTCTCAAACATAAACTTTCGAAGACCGATCATTGCATCTCTTACTTTCTTTGACATCACAATATCATTCAGATTCTCACTATGTTTTACAATATCAAGCACCATCGTATTGATCCGTTCCCGATATGTTGTTCCAAGGACTTCCGTAAATTCTTTTGGAAGATCTTCTTCCCGTAGAACCTTAGCCCGTACGGAATCGTCAATATCATGGTTGATATATGCAATTTTGTCTGCCAGCCGCACAATTTTTCCTTCTAATGTATGCGGCATGCTGTGCATTGAATGATTTTTCATTCCATCTAAGACTTCCCATGTAAGATTTAATCCCTGTCCATTCTTCTCCAGACACTGAGCAACCCTGACACTTTGTTCATTATGCTTAAATCCTGCTGGATTCATTTCATTTAACACTCGTTCTCCCGCATGTCCAAACGGTGTATGCCCAAGGTCATGTCCAAGCGCGATCGCTTCTGTCAATGTCTCATTGAGATCTAATGCTCTTGCGATCGTTCTGGCATTCTGCGATACTTCCAAAGTGTGCATTAACCTTGTTCGATAATGGTCGCCCACTGGAGATAAAAATACCTGTGTCTTATCTTTTAAACGGCGAAAAGCCTTGCAATGGACGATCCGATCCCGATCCCTTTGGAAACAGGTTCTTATCTCACATTCCACCTCAGGCTTTTTTCTTCCTTTTGTACGGATGCTTTGTGTCGCATACGGACTTAATAATTCCATCTCTGTCTGTTCTTGTTTTTCTCGGATATTCATAAGATCAGCCCTCCCATCTGCTTCCACAAAGCGTTCCATATGATATTTGTTTCTTCTATGACTGTTTAATATCAGCTTCCATCACTGAAAGAGCATCTAGGGATATTTTCATAACCTCTTTGACTTCCTCTTCTGTCATGGACAGATATTTTGCCAGTTCTTCAATCTTTGGTTCTCTTCCAAGCTCTTTTGATAAGAAAGTAGAAGCATCATCCAGACGATTTGCCTTGATCGCCATCGCTTCTCCAACACTGTCAGAACCTCTTTGCATTGCGATCGCATCTAAAATAGAATCTTCTACTGCACTCTTCGCATGTGCAAGGAATCCTTCTGCGTCTTTTCCCTGATAAATTGCCATTGCTTCCAAAAGACCAATATTACCTTCCTGTACAAGATCTCCGAATAAAACACCTTTCCCCGTATGTGTTCTTGCAATTTCAAGAATCTGTGGAAGAAAGCTTTCAATGACTGCTTCTCCATCTCCTTTCTCTACAAGCCATGCATGGATCAGTTCTTTTTGCTCTTCTTCTCCCGGAAGATCCATCTGTTCTAATTCTTCTTCATAGAATCGGATCGCACCCTGTTCTTCTTCCGAAATGTCAGCTTTTTCTTTCGCCTCTTCTTCTGCAACGATCTGTGCTTCATCAACACCCAGAACGCGAATCCCAGCTTCTACAAAACTTGCGATCAGAAGTTTTTTCGCTTCTTCATTTAATTCATAATCGCTAAAATAATCTAATAATTCTTTGTGGTCGATCTGATTACCATTCGTCTTTGCGATCTGGATCATCTCTTCCATATTCTTTAGAAATAAATTCTTATCCATGTTTTACAAACTCCTTATTTGATGAATGCAAAATACACGATCACTAACAGACCGAGTATGATTCGGTATACACCAAATGCCTTAAAGTCATTCTTCTTAATATATCCAAGCAAGAATTTGATCGCTCCGATTGATACAAGAAATGATACAACCATTCCTACGATCAGTACGATCAACTGTGTTGATGTAAATGCAAGACCGAACTTCACGATCTTTAATAAGCTTGCTCCAAACATCACAGGAATCCCTAAGAAAAATGAAAATTCAGCAGCTACTGTTCTAGAACATCCAAGCAAGATTCCTCCAAGAATCGTCGCACCAGATCTAGATGTACCCGGAATTAATGCCAATATCTGAAATACACCGATTCCAAGTGCCATTCCATAGGATAATCTGGAAAGATCATTCATTGGTCTTCTTCTGCTTCGTTTGTTGCGGTTTTCAATAATGATAAATAAAACACCATAGATAATCAGCATTGCTGCTACAACTGGTGGATTATAAAAATGATCGTTCAACCAGTCATCAAACAAAATACCAATAATTGCTGCTGGAAATACTGCAAGAATTACCTTTGTCCATAAAATGATCGTATCCATCTTCTCGTCGTGATTCTTCTTCGGTGAAAATGGATTCAACTTATGGAAATATAAGACAACGACTGCCATGATCGCACCTAACTGGATCACAACATCAAACATCTCCTTAAAGTCAGCTGTCATGTTCAGCTTGATAAATTCATCTGCTAAGATCAAATGTCCTGTACTACTGATCGGTAACCATTCCGTAATCCCCTCAACAATTCCAAGTAATACGGTTTTAAGTAACAAAATAATGTCCATAAAAAACTCCCTATCTGTACAAATAAGGGTGTTTAGGAATCCCTAAGCACCCTGTTTTCCTTACTGTTTCTATTCTTCTGCTTCTTCGTCATCTCCGAGAATCTTAACTTTTTCTTCCCAAAGTTCTTCAACAGCTGTAGATAATGGTTTTGCACCATCTTTTTCTTCTACTAATGGCATATCTCCTGCGATGATCTGTCTTGCTCTCTTTGCACTTGCAAGCACGATAGAATAACGGCTTGAGATAACTTTCTCTTCTTCACTGTCACCATTGATGACCTTCATTAATTCTGTATATGATGGATGTAACATAATAATTCCTCCTATAGCTGTTCTAATTCTTTTTTTGTTGCTTCTATAAACTTAAGATTATTTCCAAGCAGGCATTCTTTTGCCTGCACAATGGCATGAATTCGATCCGCGCAGTCTTCTACCTGATCATTGATCACGATATAATCATATTTATCCATGTCTTCTGACTCTTCTTTGGCGCGATTTAAACGTTTATTGATCACTTCCTCAGATTCTGTGCCTCTGCCTACTAAGCGTTCTTTGATCGCAGCTGCACTTGGTGCTGTAATAAAGATCAACAATGCATCCTCATATTGCTTCTTAATATTAAATGCACCCTGCACCTCAATCTCTAAGATTACATTATGTCCTGCGGCAAGTTCATCTTCCACAAACTTTCTTGGCGTTCCATAATAATTGTCCACATATCTGGCATATTCAATAAATCCATTATAATCGATCAGATTTTTAAAATCATCCACGGTCTTGAAAAAATACTCTCTGCCATCAACTTCACCTTCTCTTGGTTGTCTTGTTGTTGCAGAAATTGATAAACTATATCCATATTTTTCTACCAGTTTCTTTGCCACCGTTCCTTTTCCAACTCCAGAAAATCCGGAGATTACCAGTAATGAACCTCTCTTTTCCATGATCTTTCCCTTCTTATCTTACTCTATGTTCTGAATCTGCTCTCTTACTTTCTCAACATTTGTCTTCAGTTCGATTGCATGATCCGCAAGATCGACATCACTTGATTTGGATAAGATCGTATTCGCTTCTCTGTTCATCTCCTGTGCCATGAAATCAAGTTTTCTTCCGATGCTTTCATCGCTTTCCAACACATCTGTCATAGAGCTGATATGACTTTGCAATCTTACGATTTCCTCATCAACAGCGATCTTATCTGCATACAATGTAACCTCTGCTGCGATCCTGTTTTCTTCGATCGTTGAGTCTTCTAAAAATTCTTTCACTTTTTCTTCTAATTTGCTTCTGTATTCCGCAATGATCTGTGGAGAACGTTCCTCAATAAACGCCACATCTGCTGCCATCTGATCAAGTTTGCCTAAAAGATCTCTCTTAAGGTTTGCTCCTTCAATCGTTCTTGTCTCTACAAACTTCTCCGCAGCCTGTCTTAATGCAGCTTCTAGCAACTCCCACCATACTTCTTCATCTTGCTGTACTTCCTCAATTGTTACAACCTCTGGATATTTGGCGAGGGCTTCTGCAGTGATCTTGGTTTCAATGTTAAAATCTTCCTGCATCTTTTTAAATACCTGCATATATTCTTCTGCCATTGCCTGATTATAATGGAGACTTACCGCTGTCTCTGACAAATCTTCATAAGACACATAAATATCAATCTTTCCACGGCTTGCGTATTCTTTCATGATATTACGGATATTTGCCTCAAACATGGCTAATTTCTTGGGAAGTTTTAATGAGATGTCACAATATCTGTGGTTGACGGATTTCATCTCCACTGTGACCTTCTGATTCTTATCATTGGACACTTCCCCATGTCCAAATCCTGTCATGCTTCTGATCATAAAATCTATCCTTTTCTGCACTGCGGTTTAAAATCCACAGCTTTTCTTTTTCGTCAATGTTATATTATACGCAAAATTTCACTTCTCGTCAATATTTTCGACACGAATCTTATTGATCTTTTTGCTCTAATACTTTTTGCAGACATTCCAGATAATGAAGGATCATTCCCTGCTTTAGTGGAACAAAAAAACCAATATCTAATTCTTCATATTTGAAATGTTTCACTCCACCTTCTTTTGCACGATTCCAGTACTTCATCATCTCCTGAAATGACATATAATAGCAAACATGCCTTGCTGTAAAATAGATCAACAAAAAACTGATTCCACCCTGTTCTTCATATTGTCTCATAAACTCTACCTGATGTTCATGAATATTCTGAAGTGGAAATATGTCTTTTGCACATTCTTTTGCATCAAAACAAATAGGAATTCCCTGCACAACCCCAATATAATCAACAGTACTCTTCTGATCAAAATAAGCAAGCGTAATATGACGTTTTGTCTTATCAAATCTGACTGGCTTGATCGATGTCGGTATTTTCTGCACAAGAGCAAGTTTCTGTTGCCTGTATTTTTCATTCGTATAGTTGATCAACTCTTCAAGGACCGATCCTCGAAGTCCCTTTACATTCCATTTATCTTCTGCCATGACTATGCTCTCCCAAACAAGTCATTTTTGATCATATCAAATCGCTTCGGAAGTGGTGCTTGAATTTTCTTTCCAGATAGGTTTCTGCATGTTTTCATATCTCGCGGAAAAACAACCTCTGTACAATGAAGCAGCTGATCTTTTAATCCAAATCTCTGTTTCATCTCCTGATTGATCTTTTTATCACCATATTTAAAATCTCCGATCAACGGATGTCCAATACTTGCAAGATGCGCTCGGATCTGATGGGTCTTTCCTGTGATCAGTTCGACTTTCAATAGTGTAAATTCATCATTTGATATCACTGGCTCATAAGCTGTCTCAATATGGCTTGCTCCTGCGATCTCCTGTTTTGATACCTTTACCTTGTTTGTTTTTTCATCTTTCTTTAAATAAGCACTGACTTTTTGTGTTCTTTCAAGTTTTCCTTTTACGATGCAAAGATAGTATTTTTCCATATCACGATGTTTTAGCATTTCTGCCATCGTCTGTAATCCTTCTATAGAAATCCCACAAATGATGATTCCTGTTGTATTGCGGTCCAATCGGTTACAAATCGATGGTTTTACTACCTGCAATTCCTTTTCACTGATCAACCCTTGGTTCACTGCATATGGGATGATCTGGTCATTGATGGAAATATCCTCTGGTTTTGATTTCTGTGACAAAATTCCCCATGGTTTATTGACCATAATGACATTCTCATCTTCATATAAAACATCAAGTTTGATCTTTTGCTTTCCTGCTTTAACTTCTTCACGGAACTTGTTGATCGTATCTTCTGCAAGATAAATACACACCTGATCTCCTTGAGATAATTTCTCATTTCCCGTTGCTTTTTTGCCGTTTAACTTGATATTTTTCTTTCGAAGCATCTTGTATACAAAACTCTTTGGAGCTTTATTTAAATATTTCGAAAGAATCTTATCTAATCTCTGTCCTTCTTCTCTTGTCGTTATGTTTAATTCTCTCATTTTATATCCTTATTTACCCATGATTTTTGCGATCCATCTTCCAGGAAGAAGCTTGCAGATAACCATAGTTACTTTCATCGTCATTCCATAAACAGATACTGCTTTATTTTTTCTCGCATCACGGATTGCTTTTCTTACAACTTTCTTTGGATCTGCCATTACGAATTTCTTATAAAATTTCATCTCTTCCTGTTCATATGCACGGTCAAAAAACTCCGTTTTTACTGGCCCTGGACATACTGCGATCACCCTGATCCCTTGATAGGACAGCTCCTGCCGCAATGCAATAGAGAAACTTTTCACATATGCTTTGGTTGCTGCATAAACTGTGAAATTCGGCTGCGGAGCAAATCCCGCAGAAGATGCCATCTGATAAATAAAAGATCCTCTTCTTAAATATGGCAATACAAGATATGTAATTCTTGTTAATGCTTCACAGTTTAAATGGATCATTCCTGCCGCATCTTCCTCTGTCTGATGTTCAAAAGACCCCGAAATCCCATATCCAGAAGCATTCACTAAAATTCTTACCACTGGCTGTTCTTTTGCAAGAACCATTTTAAGACGTTCAAAGCTTTCTTCCTCCATAAGATCTAATGGAAGAATCCTCACTCTTGTTCCAATGATTTCTTTTTTTAGTTCTCTTAGCCGCTCTCTTCGTCTGGCAACGACCCAGATCTCATCAAGCCCCTTGTATTTCTTCGAGATCTCACGGACAAATTCTTTTCCCATTCCGGAAGATGCTCCGGTTACCAATGCGATATTTCTCATATGATCATCCTTTCTCCTGGCATCTGTTATTTCTTTAATACCTCATAGGTTCCATCTAGTATGTCATAATATGTATTAATATAATAATCTGCAATTTCTTTCTTTTCTTTCACTGATCCTTGAGAATATGGATCTTTCACTGCACACACTTCCATTCCTGCACGTTTCCCTGCCAAAATCCCATATGGAATATCTTCAAAGACCAATGCATCCTTTGGTCTGGTATCGATCATCTTTGCTGCATGCAAATAAACATCCGGTTCCGGCTTACTTCTTGGAACTTCATCGGACGTGCAGATATAATCAAATGCATCCAAAATCCCATTGGATCTTAAACAATCTTTCGCCAGCTTTCTTGAATTGCTTGTTGCGATTCCAAGTTTCATATTCCGTTTTTTTAACAACTCAATAAATTCTTTCACGCCCTCTTTTAAACGAATTTCATTGATATAGATTTCGGAAGCCATACGATTCCATGTTCCCATGATCTCTTCGATCGTAAGCGGCAACGGAAAATGTTCCTTAAAATAAACTGCTGTTTCATGAAAACTATATCCCTCTAATTTATCATTTAACCCTTGCGGAACTTCCAATCCATATTTTCCCAAAAAGCGAATATCAATCTCTCTCCAGATCCACATGGAATCAACTAATGTCCCATCAAGATCAAAGATTACTGCTTTTTTATTCTCTAACATTTATCTCCTATGCTCCTTTAGTTCTTGTAACTCTGCCTTCGTTAATCTTCGGTATTCTCCAAGCTTTAACTCTTCATCCAATTTTAATGATCCCATTGACAGCCTTTTTAAATATAACACTTCACTCCCAACAGCTTTTACCATCCGTTTTACCTGATGAAATTTCCCTTCCATGATCGTGATCAGAACCTCTGATTCTTGTACATCTGCTTTAAGGATCTGAAGTCTTGCTTGTTTTGATCTTTCGCCATTGCCAATATCCAGACCTTCTTTGAATCTGGCGATCTCATTTTCGCCAAACTGCCCTGAAACTTTTGCAAAATATACTTTATCCACATGTTTTCTTGGCGAAAGAAGTTCATGTGCCAGCATTCCATCATCCGTTAATAATAATAATCCTTCTGTATCTTTATCCAATCTTCCTACGGGGAACAATCTGTCTTTATAATCTTCATGAATCAGATCGAGTACAGTCTGATCATGATGATCCTTCGTTGCAGATACAACCCCTTGTGGTTTATGTAACATCAGATAATGGAACTGTTCAAACTGAATCAGTTTGTGGTCAAATTCTACCTGATCTTGTTCTGCATCCACCTTATATTCTGGTTTCTTGATTGCTTCTCCATTAACCACAACTTTACCCTTTTTGACAGACTCTTTCGCTTCTTTTCTTGTCATATTTAAACTGTCACACAAAAATTTGTCTAATCTGGTTTTCTTTGCCATTATAACCATCTCCAGCTGGAAGAATACTTATTCTTCAGTCGTCCTTTTTTAATCTTCGCCCATCCTAATGGAAATTCATTTGTTCCAACCAGATGAATTCCTTCGGTATTTGTATCTACGTCTAATGTCTCACATTTTAAATATTTGACCGTATTCTCATCGTTGATGTCAAACGAAAGATATGGTTCATAATCATTGGCCGCCAACGCTACTGCAAATGACTGACTCGGTTCGAATCTTCCTTTTTTCATCTCTCCTAGATAAAGACCTTTCCTTAGAACTCTTACCTTCTTCATCTCTGGAATATCTTCTTTTAGGTAAAACAATTTTCCTTGATGTTCTCTAACATGACTCCAGTCAATATCCATCTTACAGTTTTTGAAGAATTCTTCTGTCTCTGGTGTCAGTTTTACTTTCTTAATCTTTTCGTATTTGAATGTTGGCTGTTCTCCGTCTGCTTTCTTCAATAAGGCAAGAAAATGTCCTTCTCCTTTGATCTTATGCGGCCATAATCGAATGCATTGTTTGATGTCTTCTCTTCCTGTCAAAGTCCATTCTGGGTGTCCGTGGTCAAATCCTTCACACATCTTCATTGGCACAAGAGAAAGATCTTCATTCTTCTCTAAAAGATATTCGATCACCTGTTCATTTTCTTCGGGTGAAAATGTGCAGGTAGAATAAAGTAGCATACCACCTGGCGCTAATAGCTTGATCGCATCATCAACGATCTCTCGCTGTAATTTTGCATAAGGTTTGCTTCCTTTCTGCTGCCAGTTCTTGATCTCATTATTCCCCTTTCGAAACATTCCTTCTCCAGAACATGGAGCATCAATTAGGATCTTATTAAAAAATCCTGTCATTGATGGTACTAAATATTTGGCTTCCGTACAAAGGATCATATCATTACGGATGCCAAACATCTCGATATTACGGATCAGAGCTTTCGTTCTTGAGATACTGACATCATTCGATACCAGTAATCCTTCTCCCATTAACTTTGCTCCAAGTTCTGTAGACTTTCCACCTGGTGCCCCACACAGATCAAGCACACGGTCTCCCGGTTCTACGGGCAGGTAGGAAGCTGGTGTCATCGCACTTGGTTCCTGTATATAATATAATCCAGCATGATAATATGGATGTTTTGATGGTTTTTCTTCCCTGTCTACATAAAATCCATTATCTGTCCAAGGCACTTTCGTCACATGAAACGGACAGATCTTCAAAAAGTCTTCCACTGAGATCTTTAGTGTATTGACTCTGATCCCATAATATGCAGGATCATCTAAATGCTTCTCATATTCCGAAAAATCCTCGCCCAATAGACGTCTCATCTTCTCTTCAAATAATTCTGGTAATTTCATATTCTTCTTAAGAAATGCTCTGAGCACGATATCCTTCTGCAATAATATCCAACTGTTTATTAAAATGCTCTAAGCGTTCCATATCTCCTGTCTCATATATTTTATAAAATTCATCCTGAATCTTTAATACTTCATGACGATTCGCAACTTTATATAAATTCTGCATCGTATGAAGGATCTCAGATACAAGATTTGACTTCTTACGGAATGAATCCTGTGCATCCATGATCTCATCACGAACTGTTGACATCTCATGATCTAAGACATCGATTGCATCTGATGCAACTAATAATTTATCTGTCACATGCTGTGGAATATCCCCTTTATACTTATACTGTAAAGAATGTTCCACGGTTGCCCAGAAATTCATCGCAAGTGTACGGATCTGTATCTCTGCCTGTATCCGCTTCTTCCCATAAATCGTATTCACTTCATAATAGATGATCACATGATAGCTTCGATATCCGCTGTCTTTGGAATGTGAAATATAGTCTTTGTGGCTCTTGATCTCCATATCAGAACGACTCTCTATGATCTCTAATACACGATCAATGTCTTCCACAAACTGACAGATCAAACGTATTCCCGCAATATCTTCCAGTTCTTTTTCTACATCATTGACATTGATCTTCTTTCTCTGCATCTTATCCAAAATACTTGAGATAGATTTTACACGTCCATCGACTTGCTCGATCGGTGAATATCTTCCGACATTTCTGTATTCTCTTATAATATGTCGAAACTTTAACACAAGTTCATCAACTGCCAGCTCATATGGGGTGAGCATTTCTCTCCATAACTGTAATTCCATGAATTCCCTCCTGTACTTATCCACTCATTATATCATATTTTAACTTCAAAAAGAATCTTGTATTACAGGATTCTTTCTTCTTACTTCATATTTTTTATTTCATTGAAATTTCCTATGCAATAAAAAAATAGTCAACTCCTATCATCTTATATGAAAGCTGACTATTTTTATCTTCATTTGTATCGTATTTGTTTGCTTCTTACCATGTAAGATAAACAGAACCCCAAGTAAGTCCTCCGCCAAAACCACTTAAAACAATCTTATCTCCTCGGTTTAGCATTCCTTTTTGATTGATCTCATCTAAAAGAATCGGAATCGTTGCTGATGAAGTATTCGCACAACGGTCTATATTCATCGGGAACTTTTCAATTGGCTGCTTCAATCTTCTCGCTGCTGCTTCAATGATCCTTTTGTTAGCCTGATGTAATACAAAATATTTGATTTCTTCTTTGGAAACGCCTGCTTCATCAAGGACTTTGTTAATACTCTTTGGTACCATACGTGCTGCAAATTTGAATACTTCCTGCCCATCCATGGCAACCTGTTGCATTGAAGAATCATCCTTTACTAAGAGATTGTTTAAATGTCTTTCTTCACATGTTAAAACATCTCCTCGTGCTCCATCAGATCCTGCATCGATAAAGATTTCTCTTTCTTCATCCGCTTCCACGATCGCGCATCCTGCACCATCTCCAAATAATACACAAGTACTGCGGTCACTCCAGTCAAGAATCTTAGAAAGTGTCTCAACCCCAATGATCATCATCTTCTTACCCATTCCTGCTCTCGCATATGCAACTGCTGTATTTAATCCAAAAACGAATCCTGAACATGCTGCATTAATATCCATACAGACTGCATTGACAGCTCCGATTCCTTTCTGTACCTGACAAGCCGTACTTGGTGTTGCATAATCTCCTGATAATGTTGCAACGAAAATATGATCTAATTCTTCCGCACTGATTCCTGCATCTTCTAATGCTTTCTCTGCAGCTTTCACTGCCATCGTTGATGTTGTATCTTCAATCGAAATGTGCCTGCTGCGAATCCCTGTCCTGGATGAAATCCATTCATCACTTGTATCCATCACTTTGGAAAGGTCATCGTTGCTCACTGATTTTTCTGGAAGAAAACTTCCTGTTCCTAATATTTTTACAGACATAACTACTCCACTTATCTTAATCGCTTCTTTTTTTCTCTTCTTGATCTGTACTCATAAATGACAGATCAAAAACACTTTGTCTATCAAAGTATATTCTTTTTCCATCCGTTTGTCAATTGTTCTTAGATAATGATACAGACAAGACCGCCATTACTTTCATTGATGATCTTTTCCATTGTATCCTGAAGCTTTTGCTGACTCTCATCTGTCATTTTTAATGCCTTCGTCTGCATACCGTCTCCAACCAGCTGTTCTAACGTCTTTCCAAAAATATTGACATCCCACATACTTTCCCCTGGCTGATTCGATCCCTGCTCAATATAGTCCATCAGATCTTTTGCCTGATATTCTTCCCCAACGATCGGAGCGATCTCCGTTGAAATATTTGCACGGATCATGTGAATAGAAGGTGCACTTGCCTTAATTTTTACTCCGTATTTACTTCCATGTTTTACAATCTGCGGTTCTTCTAATACAATTTCTTCTTTCGTCGGTGTCACAACACCATATCCTCTTTGTTTTACTGCCGCCAATGCTTCTCCAACTTCTTCGTACTCTTTCTTTTTCTTTGCTAATTCTCCCATGATCTTGATAAATTCATATTCATTGCGAATCTCCATCCCTGTTGTTTCACTTAAAAATTCATAATAATATACATCCCCAACTTTTACTGTGATGACCACTTCCCCACTGTCCATCGCAACAGATTCTAGTTTCTGCCCCGTTATGTACTCATATTCTTTTTCTTGTTCTTCATAAATGTCTCTCATTGTTGTTTTTTCTGTGATCACATCTCTGGCCATTTGAAGTAATTCCATTTTTAATGGATGATCTTTCTTTAACATCTCTGTCCATCTTGGAACATAAAATCCAATTGATGAAATCGGAAATTCCATCAACACACTCTTTATAATTTCATAAATATCCTCTTTTTTCATCTGTTCTAAATTCATTGGTAGCACTTTTGTCTGATATTTTTCTTCCTTTTCAGCCGCTAGCTGCTTTGTGCTTTCTGAATATGGATGAATCGTATTTAATAAAACAACAAATGGCTTTTTCAATGCTTTCAGTTGTTTGATCGTTTCTTCTTCCGCTGGCTCATATTGTTTTGCTGCAATTTCCCCAAAAGAACCATCACAAGTTACAACTACACCGATCGTTGAATGTTCCGTGATCACTTTCTTTGTTCCAATTGCCGCTGCTTTCGTAAATGGTATTTCATAATCAAACCAAGGTGTTTTTACAAGCCTCTCTTCTTCTCCTTCCATGTGTCCTGTAGCGCCTTCCACCATATATCCCACACAATCGATCAGTCGGACATTTAATTCGATTCCTTCTTCCGTCTTTATTGATACTGCTTCATTTGGAACAAATTTCGGTTCTGTTGTCATGATCGTTTTACCACTTGAAGATTGTGGAAGTTCGTCATTTGCACGATTTCTGTCGTTTTCATCTTCGATATTTGGCAATACCATTAGATTCATAAAACGTTTGATAAATGTACTCTTTCCTGTTCGCACCGGACCAACAACACCAATGTAAATCTCTCCGTTTGTCCTTGCTTTCATATCCTTATATACATTAAACTGATCCATAAGTTCCTCCTTTATAGACTGATAAAGTATATGAAGACAATAAGAAAAAAAGACCAGAAATCTGCTTATTACAGTTTCTGATCTTTTTGTTTCCATATATGATCTATGTATCTTATACTCCCTGGAAGAATCTTTCTTTCACTTCATCAACTGGCATATCTTTCCCTGTAAATAATTTGAAAGATGCAACTCCCTGCCATAATAGCATTCCTTTTCCTGGAACTGTGATACATCCATGTTCTTTTGCTTCTCTTAAGAATTTTGTCTCTTCTGGATTATATACAACATCAGCTACAACTAATCCTTCATGAAACATTGTTGTATCTGAGATCACTGTTGTATCTTCTTTTGGTTTCATTCCAAGTAATGTTCCATTAACTAAAATATCTGCTGCATCAATCTTTTCACGCATTGTATCTTTCGCATCGAGATCATATAATTCTACCTGACATTCTGGTACCTTAGCTTTGATCTTCTCTACCATCTTCTGGGCTCTCTCGAAAAATGGATCTCTTGGGTTAAAGATCGTGATAGATTTTGCTCCATCTAATGCACACTGTACCTGAATCGCTGTTGCTGCTCCACCTGCTCCAAAGATTACGATATCTTTTCCTTCAACGCCGATTCCATGATCTTTTAAGTTTGCAACAAAACCTTCACCATCTGTGATATGTCCGTATAATTTTCCGTCTCTGTTTACAATTGTGTTAACGGCACCGATCAATTCTGCTGCTGGTGATAATTCATCCATATTCTGAGCTGCTGCTGTTTTATTTGGCATTGTAACATTACATCCCTGAATATTTAACAGACGCATGGATTTTACGAATTCTGGCACTTCCTCTTCTTTAATATCAAAGGCAAGATACGCTCCATCGACTCCACATGCCTGAAAACCGTAATTCTGCATTGCTGGTGATGCGGAATGTGAAACCGGTGAACCAATCAATCCGAATAATTTTGTTGTTCCTGAAATTCTTGCTTCCACGTTTGTAATTCTCCTTCGTTTCTTTATATATTTCAAAAGACAGATGTTTTATCTTCCTTCGATAATTTCCTGGATCAGATCTCTCTCATCCATATGATGTTTCACACCTTTGATCTCCTGATAGTCTTCATGCCCTTTTCCGGCAAGAATAACAATATCTCCTGCTCCAGCATGTTCCATACAATATTTGATCGCCTCTTTACGATCTGGGATCGTAACATATTCTCCATCTGCTTTGTGAACCCCGATCAAAATATCGTTGATGATATCCATTGGTTCTTCATTTCTTGGATTATCAGATGTTACAACGGTAAGATCTGCAAGTTTTGAAGATACTTCTCCCATCTCATAACGTCTTGCTTTTGCACGGTTTCCACCGCATCCAAATAAGCAGTAGATCTTCTTAGGGTTATATTTACGGATCGTTGTTAAAAGACTTTCAAGACTCATAGCATTATGTGCATAGTCGATCATTAATGTGTAATCTCCTGGAGTCTTGATGATCTCCAAACGTCCTTTGACCTGAATTGTATTCAATGCTGATAATACATCTTCTTTGACAATTCCCATATGGCGGCAAAGAGAGATTGCTGCCAAGGAATTATAAACTGTAAAGTCTCCTGGGATATCTACATGTACGTTATATTCCTGTTTCCCTTTGAGATCGTAAGCAACTCCAAGGTATCCAGGTTCCTGAATTCTTGTAATATTTTCTGCATAAACATCGTTTGTATCCTTCATTCCATATGTTTCGATCGCACATGTATGATCTTTGATGATTCTTTCTACATAGTCATCATCTCCATTGACAATTCCTTGTTTACACTGCTTAAATAACAGACTCTTACAATGAATATAGTCGTCCATATCTTTATGTTCATTTTCCCCAATATGGTCTTCTGCAAGGTTTGTAAAAATTCCATAATCAAATTCAAATCCACTTGTTCTATGAAGCATCAATGCCTGAGAAGATACTTCCATAACAACATTTTTCAATCCTGCGTCCGCCATCTTACGGAAAGATTCCTGTACGATATAAGATTCTGGTGTTGTATTGACGGATGGAATTCTCTCATCTCCGATGATTGTCTCAATCGTTCCGATCAATCCTGTTTTCTGTCCTGCATGTTCTAGGACTGCACGGATCATATACGTTGTTGTTGTCTTTCCTTTGGTTCCTGTGATACCGATCGTTGTCAGTTCTTCTGATGGATATCCAAAGTATGCTGCTGACATCTCGGCTAAAGCAAGTCTTGTATTATCAAACTTGATCACTGTCAGATTTTCTGGTACTTCTACATCTTTTTCTACTACGACTGCTGCCGCTCCAAGTTCAGCAGCCTGTGCTACAAATTTATGACCATCAAAGGCTGCTCCGCTGATACATACAAATACACTGCCTTTTTCAATCTTTCTTGAATCATATACTAATGTAGAAATCTCTACATCTTCACTTCCCTGCACGAGGGTATATTCTGAACGTTCTAATAATTCTTTTAAAATCATGTTCTATCTCCAATAATTCTTCTGTCTTTCTGCTCTTAATCGTCAATTCCTGTAAGATCGATCTCACCATCAAATACAGTTGTTGCTGGTCCTGTCATAAAGATCGTATTCTTCTTATCATCATATTCGATCTGAAGATCTCCACCTAAAAGATGTACCAAGACCTTCTTTCCTGTTTTCTTATTCAGATAAGATGCATAAGCACTTGCACAGGCTCCTGTACCGCATGCAAGAGTTTCTCCTGCGCCTCTCTCCCATACTCGCATCTTGATCGTTTTATCATCAACAAGTTCAATAAATTCTGTATTCACACGATCTGGGAACATTGGGTGATTCTCAAACTTTGGTCCGATCTTCTCAATGTCGATATCTGCAACAGAATCTACAAATACAACTCCATGTGGATTTCCCATAGAAATACATGTGATATTATATTCTTTTCCATCAACGATCACTGGCTGATCGATCACTTCATCAAGATCATCATAGATTGCAGGAATCTGTGAAGCTTTTGTGATTGGTGCTTCCATATCAACTTTCACCCATGTCACTTTGCCGTCTTCAACTGTAAGGTCTAATTCTTTAATTCCGCCTTTTGTCTCGATCGTGATCGTTGTTTTATCTGTCAGTCCATAATCATAGACATATTTTGCAATACAGCGGACACCATTTCCGCACATGGCTCCTTCTGAACCATCAGAGTTATACATGGCCATTCTAAAATCAGCTTTATCTGATGGACAGATACAGATCATTCCATCAGAACCAATTCCAAAATGCCGGTCACTGATAAATTTTGCCACTTTATTTGGGTTATTGATCTTTTCTTCTAAACAGTTTACATATACGTAGTCATTGCCACAACCGTGCATCTTTGTAAATTTCATGTATAATCAACTCCTTTTTATTATTTTACGAATAAACAGTTTTATTTTACCACATCAACGTGTTAATTGTATAGATACAATCTTTGAATTTATATTTTAAAAACCAAATACTAGTATTACAAAAACAAATGAGGAACATGCCTTATCACCATTGATAAAGAATATTCCTCATAATATTTTTTATGAACTCTTATGCCTGTTCTAACAGTTTTTCAATTCCTGCTTTCTTTACACATACACAAAACAGATCCATTGCCTGCTGTAACTCTTCTACTGTTGGGTAAGAAGGTGCCAGTCTGATATTGCTGTCTTTTGGATCATTCTTATATGGATATGTAGCTCCTGCTCCAGTTAATGTAACCCCTGCTTCTTTGGCAAGTTCTACAACTCTCTTTGCACATCCTGGAAGAACATCTACAGATACAAAATATCCACCTTTTGGATTCTCCCATGTGATCAATCCGCTTCCTTTTAACTCTTTCTCTAACGTATTAAGAACTGTCTCGAATTTAGGTTTTAAACAATCTGCTAAGATCTGCATATGTTTTCTGACTCCGTCTGCATTCTTAAAGAACTGCACATGGCGAAGCTGATTGATCTTGTCATATCCGATCGTCTGGGCTGTCATCACTTTCTTGATCTCTGCAATATTATCATCGCTTGATGCAATGATAGATACTCCTGCACCTGGGAATGTGATCTTGGATGTTGAGAAGAAATAATATGCTCTGTTATCATTTCCTGCTTCTTTACATGCATCTAAGATATTCTTAACTTTTACATCTTCAAAGATTGGATGTACTCCATATGCATTATCCCAGAAGATTCTGAAATCTTTGGCTGCTGTCTTCATAGAAGCTAAACGATCAACCGTTTCATCACTATAGCAGATTCCCTGTGGATTGGAATATTTTGGCACACACCAGATTCCTTTGATACTTTCATCTTCCGCAACCAGTTTCTCTACCTGATCCATATCTGGACCTTCAGATGTCATATCGACTGTGATCAGTTCAAATCCTAAAGTTTCTGTAACTGAAAAATGTCTGTCATATCCAGGAGCTGGACATAAGAATTTTACTTTCTCTAACTGTCCCCAAGGCTTCTCACCTGCTGTTCCAAATACAACCAGTCTCATCATCTGATCAAACATCAGATTCAGACTCGCATTTCCTCCAACAATGATATTCTTTGCTGGAATATCTAATAAATCGCTGAATATTTCTTTCATCTCTGGAAGTCCATCAAGAACTCCGTAATTACGCACATCCAGACCATCTTTTGCATGATAATCTGTCATTGTCTCAAGCATGCCATTTGCATGATCGATCTGATCTGGTGCTGGTTTTCCTCTTGCCATGTTTAGTGAAAGATGAAGATCTTTAAATTCCTGATACTTTTTGTTCACTTCCACTTCCTGTGCCTGTAACTCTTCTTTTGACATTTCCCTAAATGATTCCATTGTTGTCTTCCTTCCTTCATGTTTTTATGTTTTGTATATATTTATGTTTTTATATATCCTGATTAATTCCATTCAAGATTTGTATGTTCTTGTTTTCTCTCACGAAGGAGTAAGTTTGAAACTTCTTCTTTTGGATCCGCATTCTCAAATAACACTCTGTTCACTGCTTCCACAATTGGTACAGCTACATTGCATTTCTTTGCAAGTCCAAGGGCTGCTTTTGCTGAATATACCCCTTCTACAACCATTTTTACTTCTTTCATAGCTTCCTCTGCAGTCATACCTTTTCCCATTAAGTATCCTGCTTTACGATTTCGACTATGTACGCTTGTACATGTAACGATCAGATCTCCAACTCCTGTAAGGCCTGAAAATGTCTCTGGTTTTCCACCAAGTGCTTCTCCAAGACGTGTCAGTTCTGCGATTCCTCTTGTCATTAATGCTGCTTTTGTATTATCTCCATATCCAAGGCCATCAACCGTTCCTGCTGCTAATGCAATAACGTTCTTTAATGCTCCTCCAAGCTCAATTCCAACAATGTCAGAACTTGTGTATACACGGAATACTTTATTCATAAATACATCCTGAAGCATTTCCGCTGTCTCTTTATTCTTTGCACCAACTACAACCGTTGTAGGAATTCCTCTTCCTACTTCTTCTGCATGACTAGGCCCTGATAATACGCAAACTTCTGCATTTGGAATCTCTTCTTCAATGATATCTGATAATGTCTTATATGTAACATCTTCGATACCTTTTGCAACGTTAACAATGATCTGTCCGTCTTTTATAAATGGGGACATCTGTTTTGCAACCATACGAACAACAGGTGAAGGAACTGCCATAACAACAACATCTTCATCTGTTAAAGCTGTTTTAAGATCTGCCTCGATCATAATATTATCTGGCAATTTTACTCCAGGTAATTTCTCTACCTGCTCTCTCTTTGTGGAAAGCATCTCTATTTCATGCGGATCATGTGTCCACAATGTCACTTCATGTCCATTATTTGCTAATAATACCGCAAGGGCACTTCCCCAGCTTCCTGCACCGATAACGCTAACTTTCTTCATCTGTTTAAGTTCCTCCTAACGTTTTACTTTCTGACCTAATTTATTCTCAGTACCATTCATCAAACGCCCAATATTCGCACGATGGCGCCAGATTGCCATAGCTGTAAATATACATCCAACAATAACTAATTTCCAATCATGTGGATTGTTAAAATACAAAATAAATGGAATGATCAGCACCATGCAGATCGATCCTAACGATACATACTTAGAAATAGCCGTAATGATCAAAAATACTGCTGCACAGACCAACCCAAGCTGCCAGTGAAATGCAAAAATAACTCCCCCAGTTGTCGCTATTCCCTTTCCACCTTTAAACCCAAGATAAAACGGGAAATTATGTCCCAGTACTACTGCAAATCCTGTCAAAAGCCAAAGATAAGCTTCTCCTTCTACATGAAAAGCCGGCATGATCACATATCTCGCAAGATTCACCGCCACAAGTCCTTTGACGGCATCTCCAAGAAATGTAATGATCGCTGCTGTCTTTCCCAAAGTTCTTAATGTATTCGTTGTCCCGGAATTTCCACTTCCGTAATCTCTGATATCGATCTTATTTACTCGTCCGACAATATATCCTGTCTGAATACACCCAAACAGGTATCCGACGATCATACACACAACAATACAAACTGCCATTATCTTTCCTTCCTTTCCCTCGCAATAATATGAATTGGTGTTCCTCTGAATCCAAATGTATTACGGATCTGGTTCTCAAGATATCTTGTATATGAAAAATGCATTAACTGACGATCATTGATAAACACAACAAATGTTGGCGGTTTTACAGAAACCTGTGTAATATAGTAAAGTTTTAATCTCTTTCCTTTGTCTGATGGTGGCTGTTTCATCGCTACCGCCTCTGTAAGGATCTCGTTTAAGACTCCTGTCTGTACACGTAATGCATGATTCTCGATCACCATATCAAGAACATCAAAAATCTTAGGAAGTCTCTGTCCTGTCTTAGCAGAGATGAAAACAAGTTCTGCATATGACATATAAGATAAGACTTCTCTAACCTGGTTTGTAAACTTGTAGATTGTCTTATCGTTCTTCTCGATGAGATCCCATTTGTTAACCGCAATGATCATACCTTTTCCACGTTCGTGGGCAATTCCTGCGATCTTGGCATCCTGTTCTGTGATTCCTTCTTCCGCATCAATGACTAAGATTGCCACATCACAACGTTCTACTGCTGCAACCGTACGGATCACACTGTAACGTTCGATATCTTCTTTGACTCTGGCTTTCTTTCGAAGTCCGGCTGTATCGATGAATACATATTCTTTTCCATTACGTTTGACCGTTGTATCAATCGCATCTCTTGTTGTTCCTGCAATATCAGAAACGATCAGACGGTCTTCTCCCAATAATTTATTGATCAATGAAGATTTTCCTGCATTTGGCTTTCCGATGATTGCAACTCTTGGTCTTTCATCTTCTTTCTCATCTGCATCCTGTGGATTGCAGTGAACAAGAACTTCATCTAACAGATCACCGAATCCAATCTTAGAATTCGCTGAAACTGGAAATGGTGTTCCAAGCCCCAGATTGTAAAATTCATAAGTATCCAAAACGAATTTTTCGTAATTATCTACTTTATTGACTGCTAACACAATTGGTTTCCCTGATCGTCTTAACATATCTGCCACCTGATAATCTGCATCGACAAGCCCCTGTCTTACGTCTGTAAGGAAGATGATCACATCTGCTGTCTCCATTGCGATCTCTGCCTGTCCTCTCATGTGGCTTAATAATAGATCACCACTGTCTGGTTCAATACCACCTGTATCAATCAATGTAAACTGATAGTTTAACCATGTCACATCTGCATAGATACGGTCTCTTGTAACTCCTGGTGTATCTTTAACAATTGAAATTTTTTCTCCTGCCAGTGCATTAAACAATGTAGACTTTCCTACATTCGGTCTTCCTACAATGGCAATGATCGGCTTACTCATAATCTATATACCTCTCTAAATGTTTCAAAACCTGTACTGTTTCTTAGTATACCTTATCTTATGAAATTCGTCCAGTGTGAAGAATTTCACAAGATATATTCTTTTTATTTACCTTTTTATAACACAATAAATGCTGCCAGATTACCACGTTTCCCATGACTTGCTCTATGCGAAAACAGTAGATCAGGATTACAACATGTGCAGATATCTGTAATATCAAGATTTTCTGGACGGATTCCTGCTTCTGTCAAAATAATTTCATTTGCTTTCCAGAGATCAAGCTGGTATTTTCCATTCCCTTTATCATCCAAAAATTCTTTTGCATCATGTCCTGTCAGTTCTTTTTTAAACTCATCTGCAACATCTTCACTAACCTCGTAGCAACTTCGGCAGATTGATGGTCCAATGGCTGCGATGATATTTTCCTTTTTACTTCCATATTCATTTTCTAAAAATTGTACCATCTTGGCACCGATTCTTCCAACAGTGCCTCTCCATCCTGAATGTGCTAAAGCTGCAGCCTTTTCTACCGGATCATAAAAAAACAAAGGCACACAATCTGCATATCCTGTATAAAGCGGAATCCCCTGCTCATTTGTAGCAAGACCATCCATATCTTTCATAACTTTTCCACAATCTTCTTTCGTTACCTTATGGATTCTCGTCTCATGAATCTGATTTGAAAATACCAGCTTTGTATGATCGAATCCGATCGCTTCTGAGATTCTTCTGAAATTTTCATCCACAGCTTCTTTTTTATCTCCACGGTTATAGCTTAAATTCAACGTGGAAAACATTCCTTCGCTGACTCCACCCATACGTGTTGAAAATCCATGTCTGACTCCTGCCTGATCCAATTTTTTAAATGTCAGATATGGAACAGACCCCTCATGTAATATCGTAGACTGATTATCGTTTGATTTTTTAAAATGCATGTTTTATCACCCTGATCTTCTTTCCTAAAATCTCCACTACATCAAAACGGATCGGCTGTTCAAAAGATAGATGATTCTTCTTTAAATAAATCATTGCACTCTTTCGGATCTTCTGCTGTTTTCTTTGGTCTACAGCTTGTGCCGGATATCCCTTTTTGTCATCTTTTCTGTATTTTACTTCCACAAATACCAATGTCTGATCTTCTTTTGCTATAATATCAATCTCTCCGACTTTTGTATAAAAGTTTTGTTCAAGGACGTCATATCCTTGCTGTTTCAGAAACCAACAGGCAATCGCTTCTGCTTTTGCCCCTGTCTCCCTGTTATTTTTCTTCATATTATATATACTTTTTTGTTTTTTATATGTATTTCTTTACAAATGTTCTTCTATGGATATCACAGATTCCCTGCTTTTTGATTCCTTCAATATGTGCTTTGGTTCCATATCCTTTATTTTTTGCAAAGTCATATCCCGGATAAATTGTATCATATTCTTTCATCATACGGTCCCTTGTAACTTTCGCAACAATACTTGCCGCTGCGATCGATGCGCTTTTTGCATCTCCTTTGATGATCGGAACCTGTTCGATCTCAACGTCTGGAATTGTTACCGCATCATTCAATAAAAGATCTGGTTTTATCGAAAGCTTTGAAATTGCCTGCTGCATTGCCTTATAAGTTGCCTGCAGGATATTGATCTCATCGATCACTTCTTCTGAAGACATTCCAATACCGATTGCAACTGCTTTCTCATAAATCTCATCATATAAAAGCTCCCTTTTCTTCTCTGAAAGCTTTTTGGAATCATTCAGATATAAAATATCACAGTCTTTTGGCAAAATCACTGCAGCCGCAACAACAGGTCCTGCAAATGGTCCTCTTCCAACTTCATCAATTCCACAAATCGCCTGATGATCTCCATATTCTCTTTCAAAAGAAAACATCTCATACATTCTTTCTTTCTCAAGCCTTAATTTTTCTAACTTCCTGGCTTCTCGTTCTTCTTTCTTTGTCATAAGTCTTAAAACCCTTCCTATGGCCGGATCACACCTGCATTCTTCCATGGATAAAACCGGAAAATGATCCTCCCTGTGATCTTTGACCTCTTTACTGGACCAACCTCTTTGTATCTGCTGTCATTACTATTATCTCTGTTATCTCCTAAAACAAAATATTCATCTGATGAAAGATGAAACTTTCCTTTTAATTCACATGAATCTGTCGTATGATCTTTAGAATAATCTTTTACTTCTTTGTCGTTTACATAGACTTTTCCTTTTGTGATCTTTACCGTTTCTCCTGGAAGTGCGATCACTCGCTTTACAAAAAACTGATCGCCACCTTCTGGTCCTGGAAATACAATAATCTCATATCGTTTAGGATCCCGAAAACGATATGTTAACTTATCTAACAACACTTGATCATGATCATGCAAGTGCGGTTCCATTGAATGTCCACTTACTTTCGTCCGTTCACCAACACACATAATAAGAACAAATGCAAATGCAACCGCGATCAAAATGGTACCCAGCAACCTTAGAATACTTTTAAACATTCTTATATCTGCCCCTCAAAGGCTTTTATGCCTCTTTTGTCCCTTCTTCTGGTGTTTCCAGAGAAATTTTTCCTAATTTCCCATTTCGGAATTCCTCTAATACGATCTTTGATGCTTTTTCGTAATCTAATTCATTTCCTTTCATCTTACAATTACGATTTAGCGCAATCTGTTCTAAGATTTTCACTTTATCTTCATTTTCATCTACTTGATAGCGATCAGCAAGAATTCCCTGATAATGATTTTTTAAATACTCGATCAGTTCGATCGCCATTTCATCCTGATTGAGGATTTCATCTCTGATCGATCCGATCAATGCCAGACGAAGCCCAACCTGCTGGTCTTCAAATTTAGGCCATAAAATTCCAGGGGTATCTAATAATTCAATATTCTTATTTAATTTGATCCACTGTTTTCCTTTTGTAACTCCTGGTTTATTTCCTGTTTTTGTACAGGCTTTTCCAACCAGACTGTTGATAAATGTTGATTTTCCAACGTTTGGGATTCCTGCGATCATTGCTCTGATCGGACGGTTTTTAATCCCACGTTTTCTATCTCTCTCAAGTTTTTCCTTGCAGGCATCCATCACGATCGCCTGTGTACCTTTGACACCTTTTCCTGATCTTGCATTTGTTCTTGCTACATAGAATCCTTTTTCTTTAAAATATTCTTCCCACTGTGCAGTCACACGTTCATCTGCCATATCTGTCTTATTTAACAAGATCAATCGTGACTTGTTCGCTGCCAACTGGTCAATATCCGGATTTCTGCTGCTTAGTGGAATTCTTGCATCCACAAGTTCGATCATAATATCGATCAGTTTCATGTTTTCCTGCATCATACGTTTTGCTTTGGTCATATGACCCGGGTACCACTGAAAATCCATTCTTTATTTCTCCTTCCCTCTGTTTACCACGGCCAGTATTTGATACCGACCTTTCCAATGATATTTGTTCTTTTGATATTTCCAACACTCGCACTTCTGGAATCTTCACTATTATTATAGTTATCTCCCACAACAAAGTACTGCTTACTCTTTAATGTAATCTCATCTGCTGCTAATCCTGCAGATAAAATCTTCTGACTTGAAAATGCTTTTGTTTTCTTTCCGTTTACATAGATTCTGCCGTTTTTGATCTGAACCTTTTCTCCCGGAAGACCTATCACTCGTTTTACATAGTAATTTCCATTCTTGTCATCTGATTTAAATATGACCACATCATACCTGCTTGGTCCCTTGATCTGATAGATCAGGCGATTCACCAGATGTTTTTCACCTCTTTCAATCGTTGGTGACATAGAATCACCTTGAATCGTAAAACTGAAACACACAAATCTTACTAACAAAAATGCCAGTAACACAACTCCGACAAATTTTAAGACATACTGAATCACGATTTCCCTTTGCTGACGCTGTTTCTTGCGCATCTGATAGGTTACTGTGTATCCTTTCCTCATAGAAGAACTCCTTTCCTCTTCGTATAGAAAGATTCGTAAAATTCCTGTATACTAAAACAGGGATAAGCTATACAGCCTATCCCTCTCTTTTGACAATCTTTGTCTGATTATACTCTTTCTTTTACTTTTGCTGCTTTACCAACACGATCACGTAAGTAGTATAATTTAGCACGTCTTACTTTACCACGTCTTACTACTTCAATCTTTTCGATGATTGGAGAATGTACTGGCCATGTTTTTTCAACACCAACACCACTTGCCTGTTTTCTTACAGTAAATGTTTCGCGTGCTCCACCATTCTGTCTTTTGATGACTGTTCCTTCGAAAACCTGAATTCTTTCACGGTTTCCTTCTTTTACTTTCGCGTGAACTCTTACAGTGTCTCCTGTTTTGAATTCAGCAACTTCTCTTAACTGTGCATCTTCGATGCTTTTAATAATATCCTGTGCGCTCATTGTTGTTCCTCCTTGAACGTTTTTAGATGTTCTTAATACCAAATGTAACAGAGGACCATCCATATTTATAACAACTTGAACATATTATCATATTTTTTTATGTGAAGCAAGTGTTTTTTTGTATTTTTTAAGATTCTTTACCTTAATACAAATTTCTCCATTGCCTTTGCGACTCCATTTTCCTGATTGGAAACCGTAATATAGTCTGCGATCGCTTTCATAGAATCAAGGCCATTTTCCATAACAACCGCAAGTCCTGCACTTTCTAAAAGTTCTCTGTCATTGTCTGCATCCCCACAACTCATAATCTCTTCTTTTTGAATATTCAAGATCTTTGCAAGATGGAACAGACCATCTCCTTTATTACAGCCTTTCTTAGAAATCTCAAGATTCTTTGGAAGAGAACTTGAAAACTGAATGTCTTCAATCTTACTCAATGCATCCGCTGCTCTTCGTCTTTCTTCCATCGTCTTAAATAATAAAGTTGTCTTCTCAACAGTTGTTGACTGTTCTTTTACAAACATCTCTAAATCATCAACAAGAACTCTCGACCCCTGCACAATTGCTTTTGTATTTGAATCAAGTTCATAATAATCAATATTTTCCATTTCTTTTTTGTTAGCATAGGATTGCCCATTTAAACTAATACTTTCCATTAGATCAAATTGCTTAAGAAAATCCATCAACTCTAAAACTCGATCCATTTCAAAATGATTTTTATAAATCACTTTTTCTTCTTTTAAGTCATAAATGGTTGCACCATTACTGAAAATCCCATAGCGAATTCCTTCCATCTCTTTTAACTCTGGCGGTAATGCATTCACAGCTCTTCCTGTAGCCGGAACGAAATAAACACCTTGTGCCATTGCTTTTTTGATCACATTCTGTGTATACTTTGTAATCTTACGCTCTCGATTCAACAGTGTTCCATCCATATCCGCTGCGACAAGCTTAATCCTATTTTCCCCCATCTTTTTCTTTCATCTCCTTCTCATATGCCTCCCATAGATCCGGTCTTCTCTCTTTGGTACGTTTGACTGACTGTTCATGCCTCCATTTGCGGATATTCTCGTGATGTCCGGATAAAAGAACTTCTGGCACCTCTTTATCTAAAAACACTGGTGGTCTTGTATACTGTGGATATTCAAGCAACCCATTTTCGAAAGATTCATCCCCAGCGGAATCATCATTATGTAAAACACCTGGAACCAATCTTGAAATTGAATCGATCATCACCATTGCAGGCAATTCCCCACCAGTCAATACATAATCTCCGATTGATACATAATCTGTGACTATTTCTTCCAAAACCCTCTCATCGATTCCTTCATAATGCCCACATAAAAAAACTAATTCTTCTTCTTTTGCAAGTTCCTTTGCCATCTCCTGATGAAATGTTGTCCCTTGCGGCGTCAGATAGACAACTCTTGGTTTCTTCTTCATATCTTTTTCAAGGTCTTTATACGCACGGTAAACCGGCTCTGGCTGCATCACAAGTCCGGCTCCGCCTCCATATGGGTAATCATCCACTTTCATATGTTTATTGGTAGAATAGTCACGAATATTGACCGCATTGATCTCAAGAAGTCCTGCTTCAATCGCTCTTCCGATGATACTTGTATTCAACCCGTCCATCACCATCTCTGGAAATAATGTTAATATATGAAATCTATTCATCTAATAATCCTTTCATGACATGGACTGTGATCTCACCTTTTTGAAGATCCACATTCTTAATGCATTCTCTGATCGCTGGAAGTAAAACTTCTTTTCCATCTTCCATCTTCACTTCATAGACATCATTTGCACCCGTCTGTAAAACATCAGTTAATTCCCCAAGAACTTCTCCATTATCCTCTCTGATCACAGAAAGACCGATCAGATCTGCGATAAAGTATTCGTCTTTTTCAAGAGGTACTGCCTGATATCTTGTAACAAACAGGCCTTTTCTTTTATACATCTCTACTTCGTTGATATTTGAAAATTCTTTAAATCTCAAAACCGGCTGGTTCTTTACGAATTTGCATGACACTACGTGTAATAGTTTTCTTTCTTTTCCTGTATCTAAATATACTTCTTTTAATTTCTTAAATCGTTTGATATCATCTGTCATCGGAAATACTTTGACTTCCCCAGCGATGCCGTGTGTGTTGGCGATTGCTCCTACTTGTAAGAATTCTTCCATGGATTCATTTTATTCCTTTCATTTTGATTTTTCTATTTATTATTGTATAAAATGGTTTAAAAAAACACAACTATTTTATTATAATCGTACTTGTTATAATATATCAATACAAAATGGCAGAAGATTCAACTCCAATAATATTATCAACAAACTGAAGATAAGCAATTTGAATATTTTCCAAACACCTCGATAAATCGGTGTTGTTTAAGCCCTTTTACCATCTGTCATCTGTTAATAAATACAAAAATTATTAGCCAGTACCGTATAACATACACACTGTGTAGTGGTTTGAATCACGTAAATTATTTGAATATTATAAAAAGAGATCATGTGTCAGCAACCGTACGGACACGTCTGCACTTAGCGAGTGGATGGTCGTTAGACCATTCAGGAGCTTAGTACAGCTACGTGGGAGTCCGAACGCAAGTGGGTTGCAGGCACATGATCTCTTTTTATAATATTCCACCAATAATTTCCGTCTTCAAACTACAAATCACAATTTATTTCAAAGCAGCCAACGTTTTCACAACCAGTTCCCATGTACGTTCTGTAGATGAGATACTCAACACCTCATTTGTTGTATGAATATGTTCCATCTGTGGTCCAAAGGATACTGCATCAAGCCCCGGCAATTTAGAAGCAAAGATTCCACATTCAAGTCCTGCATGAATACCTTCAACAACTGGTTCTTCTCCGTTGTATAAATGTTTATATGCTTCAACCATAACCTCACGTAATCTGGAATCTGCTTTATATTCCCATCCTGGATATGGTCCTGCAATCTCTACATTCCCTCCTAATGTTTCTGTAAGAGATGTTAATTGATCGATCAGATACTGTTTTTCTGTCTCACTGGAACTTCTAACTGCAAATGTCATCTGTACTTCAGATTCTTCTGTTGTTAAAATTCCCATATTCAGTGATGTCTGTACCAATCCTTCAATCTCTGGATTCATTCTCTGAACACCATTTGGCATATGAACCATTGCTGTTACTACTGCAAATGTTGTATCTTCTGTGAATGTTTCTATATTTGCTGCTTCTTTTACATTCACTGTTAATTTTGCATCTGGATCTGTGACTTTATATTCTTCTTTGATCTGTGCAAATGTATCTTCAACGATCTGTTTTGCTGCTTCTAATTCTTCTGGAAGTACTGCAACAGATGCTTCGCTAAACTTAGCGATCGCATTGTCTTTTTCTCCACCATTTACGGAAACAAGCTGCATTTCAACCTCATTAAACAGACTTAACAATACTCTTGCCATTGCACAGTTTGCGTTCAAACGCCCTTTGATGATCTCGACACCAGAATGCCCACCTGCAAATCCAGTCATCTTGATTTCAATAACAGATGCATTGACAGTTTCTGTCTCATATGGAATCTTACAGATTACGGATGCTCCACCTGCACAGCTGACTGTAAACACTCCTTCGTCTTCAGAATCCATGTTCATAAATAAACGTCCCTTAAGATCTGAAACATCAATAGTTGCTGCTCCAAGCATACCGATTTCTTCGTTAACTGTAAAGATTGCTTCGATTGGTGGGTGTGCCATTTCTTCATCGTCTAACACTGCAAGTGTATATGCAACCGCAATCCCATCATCTCCACCTAAAGAAGTTCCTTTTGCTGAAATATAATCTCCATTGATTTCCAGATCCAATCCTTCTTTTTCCATATCTTTATCGCAATCTGCTTCTTTGACTGCAACCATGTCCATATGTCCCTGAAGAATGACTGGTTCAGAAGCCTCATATCCTTTGGATCCATCTTTCCAGATGATCACATTCAGATCTTCATCCTGTCTGTATTTTAATTCATGTGCTTTTGCAAAATCTACCAGATAATCGCTAATCTGCTGCAGATTTCTTGATCCGTGAGGGATTGAACAAATCTCCTCAAAATATTTAAATACTTTGTTTGGCTGTAATTCTCCTAATACTGACATTTTATGTCCTCCTTATTTTTTGTGCATTTTGTAACGACTGCCCTCTTGTTCGAGCTGATTCGTTTTCAGCATATATTCTACAAGTTTCTTCGCATAGTCTCGTTTATCCTTCACAACCGCTTTATTTCTTGAAAATGGCTGTTTCGCTTCAAGACCTTCGCAAATCTGTTCTACCTGTGAAATTGTAACGTATTCATGTTGTTTTAAATACTTTTTTATTTTATCCTGTCCTTTACTAAAAAGCAAATTCATCAGGTCACTTGTCTGATTCTTTTGTTTTACGATTCCCCATCCATATAGGATCATCGTCACTATGGCAAATAAAGCAATGCCTATGATCACTGTTGATATTTTCATATTAAATCCTTTTTCACTTTTAATAATATTTATTCTTCAAAAACAATGTATTTATTTCTTTCTAAAATTGCAAAATACTGTGATAATCTTTCATATAACTGTGTTGCTGCACCTTCATGAACTGCTTGAAGTTCTTTTCCTATCTCATAAATACTTTTCTTTCCATCAATTTTCTGCCACACAAAACTTCCATATTCATCTAATTTGATAAAACTGTAACGTGGCTTTTTAAATATTTTCTGCGCGATCGTATTATAAAATCCAGTATTTTCTACTGTAATTTCTACAATTCCATCTTCTGACACATCCCATTTCATATCATTGATCTTCGGGATGTTGTCAATATAATTCTTCTTTTCTTTCATAATGCACCTTTTTATTTAGAAAGCACTACTGCAGAATCGCAGCAGTGCTTTCTTCTCACTGAAATACATATTTATTTTTATTATTTTGCGTCTACTTCAATCGTCTTTTTATTTCTTGTGAAGTAGAATAATATAGCTAACAATACTACAAAAGCTGCTAAACCTACCCAGTTACCTACACTCTGGAAGGCAGCTCCATATACAGATGACAGATTGATCTTATCTGCAACACCAAATACTGCCAGTACAGCCAGAAGGATACCAACGATACCTTCTCCTGCAATCATACCTGCAGCATAAAGGACTCCTCGATCTGATCCGTCTTTTCTTGCCGCATCACTGTCATATTTTCTCTTATTGTCAATAAACCAACGAATCAGTCCACCAACCATGATCGGTGTACTTAAGTAAATTGGTAAATAAAGACCGATTGAAAATGCTAACACTGGAATTCCAAGGATTTCAACAACGATTGCGATAAACACACCCATGAAAATCAATACCCATGGTAATGTACCACCCATAACACCTTCAACGACCATCTTCATCAATGTTGCCTGTGGTGCTGGAATCTGATCAGAACCGAATCCCCATGCTGCGTTCAGAAGGTACATAACTCCTCCGATCGCAAATGCTGCTACGATCGCACCGATCAATTCTCCGATCTGCTGTAATCTAGGTGTCGCACCTACGATATAACCTGTCTTTAAGTCCTGTGAAGTATCTCCTGCCATAGCTGCTACGATACAGATAACAGTACCAATAGAAATTGCTGATACCATACCTGCTGCTCCTGTATTCCCAGTTGCTTTTAAGATAAATGTTGTTACGATCAGTGTCGCGATCGCCATACCTGATACTGGGTTATTACTACTTCCTACAATACCAACCATTCTAGATGATACCGTTGCAAAGAAGAAACCAAATACAACAATCATCACTGCTCCCAAGAAGCTTACTGGAATCTCTGGTAATAACCAGATTAAAACTGCAATGATCAGGATTCCTCCAAGAACCACTTTCATAGAAATATCCTGCTGTGTTCTTAACTGGCTGTCACCTTTCTTACCGAATCCCTTCATAGCATGTCCAAATGTCTTGATCATTGTTGGGAATGTCTTGATCAGACTGATCAGACCACCAGCTGCTACTGCACCGGCACCAATATATCTGACATAGTTACTCCAGATCTGGCTTGCACCTAACTGATTAAATGCAAGTGCTTTTCCTGTCTCATCGACAACTTTTGATAAAGAATCTCCGCCAAAATAAGCAATTGCAGGAATTAATACAAGATAAGATAGCACACCACCTGCAAAAAGATAGCTTGATACCTGCACACCACAGATATAACCTACACCTGCTAATGCCGGAAGAACATCCATACCAACGGATGTTGTATACTGTCCCTGCATTGAAAATTCAACTTCACTAGGGAAAAGTTTTAAACCATCTGCAATAAATTTATAAACTGCCGCAATTCCGAGTCCTGCAAATACAACTTTAGATTTACTTCCTCCTTCTTCTCCAGCTAAAAGCACTTCTGCACAAGCTGTTCCTTCAGGATAAGGAAGTACCCCATGTTCTTCTACGATGAGGGCTGTACGAAGAGGTACCATAAAAAGTACTCCTAAAATACCACCGCAAAGCGCGATCAATGCGATAGATACAAAAGATGGAGCAGTAACTCCACTTCCCTTTTCTGATGCCCAAATAAAAATAGCAGGGATTGTAAAGATTGCTCCTGCTGCTAATGATTCACCTGCTGAACCAATTGTCTGTACCATGTTATTTTCAAGGATGGAATCTTTCTTTAAGATCACACGGATCACACCCATGGAAATAACTGCCGCTGGAATGGAGGCTGATACAGTCATACCAACTCTTAGCCCCAAATAAGCGTTTGCACCACCAAATATAACCGCCAGTATCATACCAAGGATTACTGATGTAACTGTAAACTCTGGTAATACTTTATCTGCGGAAATAAAAGGCTTAAAGTCATTTTTCTTTTCCATTTTTCTCTCCTATTTTCAATATATATTTCACTGTATCTCTCTATTATACTAAATCATACAAGAAAAAGAAACCCCTTCTTTTTCTTAAACTTCTTAACTTAGATTCCTCGCATTTTTTAATAAACAGTTTTGCTTTATGTGTTGTATAAAATGCATTATACATTAAAATAAATCAAGCATATTATCCAAATAAACTTCTTCTCTAACGCATATTTGGTATTCTGGTTTTACCATATAGTATAGTAGAAACTCCAAAACCAACGCACTTCCCAATCCACGTCCTTCAATTTTAAAATTCTCAAACCCCATTGGAAGATAAATTTTCTTTATATCATTAGCACTGATAAATCCTGGATTCTTCATTGCCTTTGAAAAACGATAGCCTTCCTTTGCATCTGGCGAGTTGCATTTGTGATCTGGTATCATTTCTCCTAAGTTTTTTCGACTGACTATTTCGTAGCATTGCTTTCTATCTTTACATCCAAACCAACAGCATTCATTGCATAAAAATTCCACTTTATTTTTCTCCTGCTCCGAAAGCATGTTTAATTTATCAAATGCTTTATTTAACCGAAAATCTGGTACTACATACCGAAAATCTTCTTTCTTTACTTCTTGCAAAAATTCATTAAAATCCGTCAACACTTTTGTCGTAGAAGATACAAAATATAATTTTGGATAATTTATTTCCAAATACTTAAGCAATAAATCCGAATGGACGATCACACCATTTCTTTTTTCTCCAACTTCTTCAAACATTTTGCATAGGATATTACATTTTTTATCTGTTAAATGTTCTTTTCTAAGTAAACTGTTGCTAAAAGTCAGTCTGGCTGAAATTCCATATTCCTGTGTAAGTTTTAAGACTTCTTCTGGATTATCAGATCCAAATCCTGCGCGTCCGCCTCCCCAGAGACAATCTGCAGGAGAGCCATAGATGGAACTGATCTCACACCAGTCATAAAAGTATTCTCTGTGTTCCTTATATAATGGCAGAAAGGCACAATATAATTCATAAAATTCAAATAATCCTGGCAGGTGATAGTATACTTTTTTGTTTTTTCTTTGGCTCATTTGTTATTTCTCCCATTTCTGATCGTCATTTTTCATTCCTATTATTATAGTCATATTTTTCTATATTATGGTGACATGCTCCCACCACTTAAATCCCTGATTTTGAAGTGGGGCTTCTTGCTCAATGGCTCTACTGAGCCAAGTATCTACAAGCTATCCTCGCGTGCCCCGCGATTCTTTTACCCGGACACGGGCATGTTTTCTTATTATCTGATTGTCCGGATACGGACAGTTTATGCTGTCAACATCCTTCTTGCCTCTTCACGGATGCTGATCGCTGCATTATGATCTCTGTCCATCTTATTTCTACACTCACAGTGATAGACTCTTTCGAATAATCTCAACTCTTTCTTTATCCTTCCACATTTACAGCATTTTTTACTGGAAGGAAAGAAACGGTCTACCTTTATCATTTTCTTTGTCTTTTCATACTCTCGAATCTTATCATCAAGCATCTGATTGTACAGAAAACGACAATAGCCAAATGTTTTGCCAAGAAGTATCTTCTGTTCTTCTGTCGGATAGATCCGAAAACGATATGCTATGTTCAATACTTTTTCTCTTCCTGGGTTTCAATGTATTGACGGATCACTTCTACTGTAGTGCCTGCTACTGGCACTTTTATAAGCATTGATAAATTTACTAAGTTCTGTTCTCGGCTGCGCACGGAACATTACATGCACATGATTAATGTCATGGTTCTATTATACCATAGACCGTACTATCGAACAAGTGTTCTTTTTGTTTTTATGCAATTCATCTCCAACCTGTAGAGGAGAATTCTTGCTATATTATGTTAAAATTACGTTAATCAGTAGTTTTGTGAATATGTCTGTTCGTGTGATCTTTGCTGCTATTCTTGTGTTCCATTTTTCATTGCAAATTGAAACATTACCGTTTTTCTTATCTTGCCGGATGGATTGGAATGCTTGTGGCGGAAATACCGTTGCTTTTGAAGAAATTTTAATTTGTAAGTTGGCCAACTATAAATTATAAATTTGATATGGGTGTCAAAACATAATAATTATCGCCCATAGAAATCTATGTTCCTTGAAAATTTCTTATAAAACAACAAATATCCATTGTTAGATCTGTTTTGGGGTAATAACCCACACCACTGTTTCTGCTCTGTTAACTGATCTGGGGAATTAAGGCGCACTGACCCACACTGTTCAGATATCCAAACAGCTTCTTGAAGTTCAGGGCTGCCAGTTTTATCCCAAAACGGAGTTTAGTGGGGAGAAGCCCTCTTACCGGCATATGGTCTATCTGGTATTTCCTCCACAGGATGGATGGGATTGTTTCCACTCCGTTTCTGATCCGGGACAATTCCTTATATTTTTCTGTCTTCATTTTCCTTTGTGTCTTTGCTCTGTCAGAGGATTTTTTAGACAGAAAAACCACACTGGTCCTTTAAACATCTTGGGGTTGCACTGGTCACAGTGTGGACAGTTTTCACATTTGTTTTTTGGAAATGATATCCTGCATTGTCCAGTCTGGTTGATATAATTGCAGCGTTTGTATTGTCCCTGCCGCTATAGGCCCCATCTGTTATAAGCACTGTTGGCTCCTCTGTTTTTTCCATGGATTCAACAGTTTCCACAATGTTTGCTGTATAACCACGGTTTTGTTTCCCCTCTTTTTCACGGTAAGTTGCATCCGGGTCAGAGGGATTCTGCAGGATTTGGGAACCCATAGCTCCATCTTCTTTGGTTTTCAGCCGTCTCGTACCGGATTCTTCCACAACCGTCTATTCTTTTAAAACACGCTCCTGAAGTGGAAGTTTGAATTGCAATTAACACGAAAAGTTATTGTTCACTGTAACATTCCGCAAGGTGTTTTTTTTGCGAACAAAGTTCACAGAAAACCCGAGAATTGCGGCGCGAAGCGTGTTACTGTGAACGGTAACCACGAAAAAGATTTTCGTGAATTATGATCTTGGAAAATATTGACCGCTTATAATAAGATTAGTATAATGATGTAAAAATATAACGACTCAAAGGGAAAGTCTGACAATATAGCTGAAGCAGAACTTTTGGACACGTTATAATGGGAAAGGAGTGGAAGGAAAAAGAGAAATTAACAGCATCACAAAATGAAAAAACCAAATAATCAGGAGAAAAATCAAAGTGAAAAAGACAAGAAACATTTTAGTAAGCTTATTGGCATGCCTTTTCGTAATCCTGGCAGTACCTACAGCAGTAAGCGCAGCAGCAAAGGCACCTCAGTGCCCGAAGAAACAGACTCTGGAGTTTTATAATGCTTATATTAGTGGAAATGAAATGCCCACAGAAGGAGATGGATATATTTATATAAAGAATTTATCCAGGTCCGCTGTAATCACAAATGTAAAATCATCTAACAAATATTATACCGCATCAAAAGCAGCTGGTCTTAACGCTGTTTTTGTACAAACGACATCAGATTCCGATTCCATACATGATGTAAAAGATGGCGAAAAAACAAAACTCCGTTTTACAGTAAAACAGAATGGAAAGAGCTATAACCTGTCTTGTGCCGTAACATTCAAAAAGCACTCTCGAGTATTTAAAAGTGTAAAGATCGGCTCCAAAAATTATGCTGCTCTTGCAAAAGGCCATTGGACGGTAAGGGATAAAGGAACTGCTCCAAAATCAAAAGTAAAGATTACTGTTAAAACTGTCAAGAATTATAAGGTGGACAGTATTGAAATCTTTTATAAAAATAAATCCAAAAAGATAAAAAATGGTAGAAAGGTTTCTTTAAAAAATGCCACAACAATTTGTATAAACTATCATATAACAGCAAAACCCAAATATTATAAAAGGCCAACTGCAGGTTACAGAGGTTACTTCTTTGGCGGAACTGTTAAGAGTCCATTGTATGAATCTTTTTATCTAGAATATGAGGATAATATATTGGCTCCTCAATGATGTAGAAAAATAGCCAATAACGACGGGCTATCCCTATGCCCGTCATCCCCTTATTGAGAAAACCATGGACGATCACCACAAAAGATTCCGATTTCAGCACTGAATTACAAGATTGGAAAACTTGAGTGGGGGTGTATGTTAAATGTTATTATTTTTCAATTTTTGTAGTGGTAGACAGTGTTTATTATAAATACCAATACAGTAAAACATACACACTGTGTGGTGGTTTGAATAGTGTTTCGTTGTATGAGTCAGAAAGAAGATAAGAAGAAATATTTATAAGAAAAAAGGGTGACAACATGAGTACTTTTTGAATGCGTTTTTTACAAATTCGCAGCGCCCTGTGGTTGATTGTCTGCCCGCAGCTGCGGGCATTTTGGCTCGCAGCTAGGGAGTTATCAAAGGAACAGGCGCGAATCAGCGATTTGTAAAAATGCTTTCAAAAATGCGGAGTGTCACCCTTTATTTTTATAAATATTTCTTCTCTTGTTCTTTCTGACTCATACATGCAACACTATCAACAAATCACAATTTTATCTTGGTGTTAATTCTACATACATATCTTTGTACTGTCTTGCACTTGTCTCCCATGATACATCTTTATTCATATCACGAATCACCATATCATCCCAGCTTGCTCTATTCTCAAAGTAGCATGTCTTTGCTCTATTGATCGTATCATACAGAAGTCCGCTTTCATATCGATCAAATGTAAAGCCGTTACCTGTATTATCAAACATGTTATATGGCCAAACAGTATCTCTAAGTCCTCCTGTCTCTCTGACAATTGGAATCGCGCCATATCTCATAGCAATCAATTGTGTTAGTCCGCATGGCTCGAATCTTGATGGAACTAAAAGTGCATCACATCCAGAATAGATATTGTGGGCAACATTTTCATCGTAAGCAATATAGGCACAAAAACTTCCTTTATATTGATTCTCGTAAGAACGGAAAGCTTCTTCATACCAGGAATCACCTGTACCAAGAACAACTACCTGTGTATTTCCATCCATAACGCCTGGAATTACGTCATTGACCAGATCAAGTCCTTTTTGGTTCGTAAGACGAGAAATCAATCCGATCACCATCTTGTGTTCGTCGACCTCTAATCCTAAAGATTCCTGTAGTGCTTTCTTATTCTTCTTTTTATTTTCGATTGCTGTCTTTGCATCATAATTTGCTTTTAACAACTTGTCTGTAGATGGATTCCAGATGTTGATATCAATACCATTTACAATTCCTCTGATCTTATTCTGGTGATATCTTAAGTGCTCTGCAAGTCCTTCTCCATATTCTTCTGTCTGAATCTCTCCAGCGTATGTGTTACTTACCGTTGTAAGTCTATTGCAATAAGTGATTCCACCTTTTAACATATTCGCATCCAACCAGTTCTGAGTCAGGCAGTCTTTGTTGAATACATAATCCGGAAGTCCTGACCAGTATTGGATCATTTTTCTGTCGTAGATACCTTGGAATTTTAGGTTATGTATCGTAAGTACTGCACTTGCACGTCCTACATTTGTATCTGCAAAACATGTTCTTAGATAAAGTGGTACCAACGCTGCCTGCCAGTCGTGGCAGTGTACTACATCAGGAACCCAGTCCAGATAATTCAGTGCCGCCAATGCTGCCTTGGAAAAATAACAGAACTTTGGAATATCATCAATCAGATTTGTATACGGATTACCCCAAGAGAAAAATTCCTCATTGTCGATAAAATCATAAACTACACCGTCTTCCTGATACTCCATAATACCTACATAATATTGTCTTCCATCAGAACAAAGATCCATATAGAAAGAGCCTTTGTATTCCATCTTTTCTTGATATTCCCACGGAATGCACTTGTATCTTGGAAGGATCACTTTCACATCAACATTTAATTTTGCAAGGCTCTTTGGAAGTGCAGACATAACATCTCCAAGCCCTCCTGTTTTCACAAATGGATAGCATTCTGAGCCAATAAAAACGACACTTCTTCTTGGTCCAAGATCAGGCTGTTCAATAACCTGATTTTCTTCTACTGGCGTTTCTATTTTGATTTCTTCTTTTGGTTCTGGTTGTGCAACTTCCTCTTTTATTATTGCAGGTTCTGCTGTTGGAATAACAGTCTCTTCTGTATCTGTACTTTTCACTGTTGAAACAGTTGCTTTTTTTGCCCTGCTTTTTGCATTATTTCTTGTCTTACTTTTTGTTCTTGTTTTTCTGCTCATATTTGCCTCCAATCTGCAACATACATCATGCGATCTGCAATGAATTTTTATGATATTCTTATTATACCATAAATATTTTCAAATAACAAATGCCCAAAACATCGTATTTAAGCCATTTGTTGAATGTTTTAATACTTCTAAACTGCCTCTAAAATGCTATATTTAGTAACAAATTAGTAACATAGAAATATTATTTTTCTTTACCCTATGATACCATCAGCAATCGCTTTTGCAATCTTTTTGTATCCAGTTTTCTTATATAGATCATAGTCATCTTTATCATCGACAAAACATACCTCGATTAGGATTGCTTTATTGATCGTATGATTAAGATAATACAGATTTCCTGTTGTTTTAATTCCTCTGTTTGTAAATCCTAGCTTTTTCATGTTTGCTAAGATTCTGTTACCAACAGTTTTCTTAATCCCTACACTCTGAGTGCACCAGATTTCTGTACCTGCAATTTTCTTGTCTCCCTTGTGATCGTTTCGACCCGAATTAAGATGAATCGAAACATCTAATGCTGCTTGTCTTTTGTTGCACTTAGTACAGATCTTTCTGAGAACGTCCGTCTGACTGGTTCCATTGCTGACTGTACAATTATATGCCTTATGTCCCTTTTTCTTCAATAACCTTACAACCTCTTTGCAGATTTTTCTATCTTCTCTACTCTCGTCTAATAAGTCACTTGCTCCACAGGCAATCTTACCTGCGGGGTTGTGACCACCATGAATATTATATACTGCCATTATTCTTCCTCCTGATCTTTATTAACTACTTTGTCTGCTACTTCCAATCCTTTTACCAGAACTGCTGGTACATTGAATCCTGCTTCTACAAAATTCTCTACAATAGATCTAATTTCATTAATCAGTAACGATGCCAACACAAACCATCCAAGCAATGTTGTAACTCCAAGATCTACTCCAATTACCTTTCCAATTTCTACAAATACCGCAGATGCTCCAAATGCAACCATGATCATAATCCAATAGCCCAATTTTTTTAAAACACCTTTCCAACCTGCTCCAGAATTTTCTTTGCCTGCCATACTTGCTTTCATCCACCCTGTTAACCAATCTGCAATGTTTAACGCAAGAAAAGCAACAAATAAAATCCAGTGTTCACCTAAAATGTAACTCAGTACGGCCACAATTGATCCTGTCACTGCATTATATGTGTCAATTACATTGTTTGTCATTTTCTTCATTTCCCTCACTTTCCTTTCTTTACAGAAAATATTATTTTGTTGCATAAAAATAAGACCTTTATTGGTCTTTCTCTGATTCTCATATTTGCTTGTCTCCTTTCTTGACTTTATTGTAAAAAATTGTTATAATTTTAAGAAAGTTTTTTCATACTTGATGTATAAACCCCTATACATCGAATTTCTTCAAAAGGACGCTCAAAAAACGTCCTTTTTTATTGCGTAAAATTATTAGTTACCCATAAGCCTGTTTTAACAGCCAGACGATATATCCCAAGATAATTGGAAGTATCAGAGCATACGTCTGCAATAATAGTTCTTTCACTACTCTTACCTCTTTCTTATTCTATGCAATAAAATAAGACCTGGTTAAGGTCTTGCTCTGATTTTCATGTATGCCTCCATAAAAAGAGCTGGTCTATACGACCAGCCCCGGATATTTTTTATTCTTCTATTTTTATTTTTCTTGCACCGATCAAGATAGTATCGCCATCATGAGCCAATTCTGCAACTTTAACATAATTGTACTCTCTGCAATAGCTTGTAAAAACAGATTTCATATCGTTTACATTCTTATTGCCTGTAAATACCACATATTCGTGGTTCTCGCTCTTGAATGTTTCCACGTCATATCCCCCTTTGCTATTAGATTTTTATTCATTTGCCTTCCATAATTAATTTTCTTCTTTGCTTTCCTCTATTCTATAACATATATCTTTTTTCCGCAACCTTCTTTTCGAGATATCCTAATCTCCCAGGAGCAGTGCCAGCTTCTTGGCTCTTAATGTGTCTCCACCACCGGCAGAGACTTCCATGTAGCAGTCTGCATCATTCTCCACAATCGTTGTTCCGGCATAAGTAGTTAATTCTTGGTAGGCTTGGATTTCGGATGGTGTTAAGTCTCGTTCAATTGGCTTGTGCTTTATTTAATACCATTCCTAACGTAAAGGTATTTTTATTCATCTATACTTTATCAAATAATATTTTCCATCCTATCTTCCGTTCCAAAGATCGGAAAAGAACTTATAAATCCCATACAGAATAGCAACAAATGCTATAACCATTAAAATTCCATAGCCACCACCTAAGATAGCTCCTAACATATATTCCAAAGTGTCCTCTGGAACGATAAATATAATTATTAATAATAAAACCAACGGCATAATTTATTCTCCTTTGCTCTGTTCTTGAAGTTTCTCTGATCATCTGGCACATCAACTAATATGTATATATTACCACCTTCTCTGACTGTAGTAAACAGTCCATAAAAATTACACTTCGCTTTCCTCTACCTCACTTGCGAATAACTCATACTCATAGTCGTAACCACCGCCATCACAAGGAATATCAATATCCCATGTATTGATCTTTTCTGCTACAATATTTCTTGCTTCATCCTCTGTTTCTGCTTTCGAATTCTCAACATAGAGGCAATTTTAGTTTTCTTTTTAACTCCCGCTTTTTATAATTTTTCATGATTCTCTTTTATATTATTTAGAACTATTTCCATTGCTCTTGTATAATTTACATTTTTTTCTATTGATATCTTTTCTGCAGCAATCTTGCATATTGCAATTGCAAAGAGCGACATATCCAAACTGTCACCTCCGCCTATCACTCTTACTTTTTCTTTTGTTTCAAAACATATTACAGATTTCAACATATTCTTCTCCTTTTTCTTGAAATTCTTTTATTTTTGCGTATAATATAATCAAAAAAACAAAAAGGATGTGATTAAAATGAACAACGCACTCGATGATCTTTCCAAAGGTGTCGCAAAAGCTCTTGATACTGTTCCCGAGTTATATCACGATACTCTTCAACCAGCAGCACAAGAAACTGGCAAAGTTATTGCCCGAATACCTCGTGCTATTAACGCAGCATTCTCTGGGCTTGATAGATGGATTTTAAATAAAGAGTATAGCATCGAAGAAACTAAGAAACTTCTTGCTCAAAAACTTGATAATGTCGATCCCGAAAAAATTGTTGAACCAGAACCATATGTCGCTGTTCCTGCAATTCAAGCAATTTCCTATGCAATGAATAGTGATGAATTGCGTAATCTATATGCCAATCTTCTTGCCAAATCTATGATTAAAGATACAAAAGATACTGTTCATCCCTCTTTTGTTGAAATAATCAAGCAGATGTCTCCTATAGATGCACGTATATTTCAATTAATAATGAATGCTGGGTCTCGACCTCTTATTAATCTAAGAGTAAAAAGGGAACATGGTGGTTCATATCCAATTCAATATCACTGCTCATGGATACAAGATTTTTCAATTAAACAATGTGCAACATCGCTTGATAGTTTATTGCGCTTAGGTTTAATTGAAATCCCATTCGACGGATATTACACCGACGAAAAAATATATAATCATGTAAAACAAAATCCTCTATTTAAAAAATTAGAACAATCCCATAAAAATTCTCTACCACCTGGAGAAACACTGGATTATGAAAAGTCTTACATAAAACTTCCTGATCTTTCTTTATTATTCTATGAAGTATGTGTCCTTAATCCTTAATAACTGCAAATCATTTAATTTGGTGCATGATATCATGCACCTTTTTCTGCTATTTTGAAATTATGCTGCTTAACTATATAATTTTTTAATTAACCAGATACTTTTTCTTCAAGTGCTTTAATTCTGTTTTCAAGCACTGTACTTCGGAATTGATCATATACATCTTTGTAAGTAGTACATTCGCAATTATCTTTGTTCAAAATATAATCAAGGATTTCATCCATGTTATCATTAACTGATTCTGATCCGTGTGTACATATTGGATAAAAACCTGGCTTTTCACAGCACTTGTCTATCCATTTTTTGAAATCTTCGACTGTCGAAAAATTATGTACAAACATTCTTGTCAATGTATACTGTGGCGATGTTCCTAATCCGTCTGAATAATCATAATATTCTCTGCAATATTGCTCCCCTGTTTTCGTTCGACTGCTTGTATAATCTGCTCTGATAACACCTCTTATCTTATATCCCATATCTTCCAGTGCTTTTTTTGTTACTACAATGCGTGAATCCCAATCCTCTACAGTGTTTAGATAGGTACGATCTGTGTCTGGTGCTTGCTCACCTATATCAATAAGGTTTCCATAGTAATGTACTAACACCTCACCACCATCTGCAACAATTAAATCTAATACGTCTTTATTTGTTCCGATGCCCTCTACAGCTATATTCAAATTGCCTGGGATAGTTGCACTTGATAATTTTACGCCCTTGTCGTGAAATTTTTTGTAAATAGGATATAAAGTTTTATTAGAATCATCGATTACAAACGCAAAATAAGTTTTGTCAAACTCTTTGAATGCAAAATCATTATATTTTCCTGTGTCAAATAATCTCTGTTGTAAATTTTTTATTTGAAAATCTTTTAAATCATCGCTATTGTTCAGATCCGTTAAAGTTTTCTCTGTTTCTGACTTAAAATCTTTATACCCTGTTATTTTTTCAATTTTAATCGTGGATGATCGATGCGAATTAAGAACCATACGCACACAACCAGGCGGAATTTTTACAACGTAGTCCTGAATTTTTAAACCAGTATAATGTTTTTTATCAGCATCGACCATATCTTTACTTGGATAATATTGTATTCCCTTAACTTCTTCCATTGAATTGAATAAGTTTATCAAAGAAAATGAATTATTTATATTAGTTCCTGTAATCCGATATTGTTCACCCTTTGCAACAGAATAAGAAACACTGCAATAATCTGTATCAAACGTTTGCCAACGATCAGATTCAAGTAAACACATTTTGTTGAGTATATTCGGATTGTCTCCTGCACGTCCGTTATAAACACTGTCAGTCATCATTTCATTTTTCACACATGATTGATCCAATTCACTTGTTTTTTTAGTTACATCAATACTTGCTTTTTCTAAATCATTTAAAGACTGCTCTATTTCTGACTTAAAATCTTTATATCCTGTCACTTTTCCTACAGTAATTGTACTATCTTGATGTGTATTAAGTACCATATAATTAGCATTTTTAGGCACTGTCAACAGCTCCATTACAACTTTCAAGCTACTATATGTATCACTTACCTTCGGATAAAAATCTAACACCCTATCTGTTTCAAGAGTATCAAAAAAATTCACAAGCTGAAATCGTTCGTTCAAAGAAGTTCCGCTAATAACATATTGCTCGCCCTCTTTAACCTCGTATACTATTCCTAAATAATCACTATCAAATTGTTGCCAGTGATTATTTTTGCTATCATAGATTTTATTTATTGTATCGGGTGCATTTTTTGCTAATCCTGAATACAATTCCTCACTAATTGCTTCATTTGATACCATTGCTTTTTCTAAACTATCAATCATCATCTGTGCATTTCCAGTCTGCATCCTAACTGCTTCTCCAGCATTATCATATACAATTCCATCCGCTCCATATCGAATATCCTGTAATTCAGCATCGCCAGTTGTACTTCCATCTTCAAGCTTTGCAAGATTGGAAATTCTTGCATCCTGCTTCGCCATTTGCTGCTTCAAATTCGTGTTCTTATCCCATACCACTTGATCAGCCGTCGTCGCTGGAAAAATCTGTTCGCCCGCTTTGTTTTTTAATATTCCATTTTTTCCCATTGTTTTTCTCCTCTCCTAGTTATAACCAATCTGATAACAGTAGTAATAGCAAGTATTATGAGTCGCATTCGCGGGATGTGTTTGAGCAAAAAGTTGATTTCCATTATTCACGAGACTATAAGATGTATCGCTGTCACTATCCATCGGCATTATGTTGATTTTATCGTTACCGTCCACAAGACCATTTGCAATAATACATCCTGTTCTATCGTCCCCATAATTTGCTCCAGCAACTGCCCACAGTAACACCGTATTAAATGCTTTATCGAAATACACTCCATTTTCGCCACTTTTTTTCTGATAATTAACATGTAATACTTTACTTGCTAACTGGTCCCAGGTCATATCTGCCGTTGCTCCATTGCCAATAGCGGTGGCAAGTTTATTTTTTCCGTTACTGGCATTTTGAAAAACCTCCTGAATTTTTCCATTGATCTTTTCACTACTCCATGTAGACGCTACTGATATCTCAGTATCATCAATCGTGTATACTGGTAAATCTGCTGACTCCCCTTCTTCAACAGTCATATATGGCGTATTATCCAAATGCTCCTGAAACTTTTGATTTTGTGAACGGGCGATTTCATCTTTATACTGATATTCATTTCCTTCTGAATCTACAAATCCTTTTACTGTTTTCTTCATTTTTAACCTCCTATTTTCGAGACATTATAAGTATTTCATCTTCAACACTAAATTTCATCTCATCTACATCAATTTCTACCAATTCGCTATCCTTCACTGTGTGTCCTACTTCTGGAAATTGTTTTTCAAAAACGGGAAGTGCTGCCCATCTGGTATTGAATTTACAGTTATCTTTTTCCAAAAATATTGAAAACTCTGTTATTCCACGATAGCTGCAGGCATCGTTACCGATTACCCAATAAAAATTAATTTTTTCATCGTTGAAAACAATATTAGGTGGATCATATTCACCTTCCATATATCTTAATCTTCCTCGTTCAATATTTTTATATCTTATCTGTATTTCATACTCAGACAGATCTAACCCTTTATATCTCCGTGGCATTTCAAATTCTAATGTATTTACATCCTTATCACCTACCACTCCAAGCAATCTAGTGTCAGAAGGTATATTTATTGTCCTTAAATCATTATCAATCGTTATCATATTTCAGTTCTCCCTACATTTTATAGCTTTCATCTGGCAGAAAATTTGACGTGCTATAGGATAATGAAGTTGTCTTCCCAGAAGATATATTTACACTTGTAGCTCCATTTATTGCGATTGATATTCCATTTTCATCGCTAATTTCGTTATCCGGATAAAAACCTTCCGGCAATTTTAGCTCGAAGCCTGATAGGTCATTTTTAGCGGTCACCCTGATATTACAAATGTTCATTTGGCGAAATATTGACATTGTACAGTTCTTATCTGCAAAAACCCATTTATACATTTGCTTTTCTTCTGAGATTTTTCCTTTTATCATATTCCAGACTTCTTTTAAAGCTTCTTCTCCCATTAATGCCATATCATATTTCTCCTTTACATTACACGCATATACTTCTGACGTCATCCGCAGACATCTCTTGAACCCTGCTTCCAATAACCGTCGTAATAATCTGTGTGATATTTTGTCTCGTCTGGTCTGAAATTCCATTACTCTTGATTAAGTACTTACCCAGAGTCAATTTCTTTGTTTTGTCTACTACAGAGGTTTCTATCTTTAAAACTCTTGATGATAAAAATAATGCAGCACTTTCATCCACCATATTAATCGTGTCTCCAAGTGATATGCTTTTGGTCGTATTTGATATATCACATTCATAATTTGTTGCGATATCGCAAATTGCTTTTAATTCTTTCAACGTTCCTTCGAACAATGTCTTCTGATCAACTGTATCGAGATTGTATATTTTCGTTATATGCCTTTTTGTCCCATCGATACACCTTCCCCATTTTTCAAGAGCGTTCCTGGATTGTAAACAGTATCCTTTATCCGGTATTCCGTCCCCGTTTCTATCATCAAATTCTTGTTGTGCAATGACAAAATCGCCATCATCATATGCATACCCTTCTAACGTTATTGCTACTCCGGACGTATCTGCAGCACCATATGCGTATAACGATGTTGCCAAATTCTGTATTGATTTTGAAACAGTTATTTTGTCAAAATCGATATATTTTCTCAGTATTACACCCTTGCTTTCACCTCTTTTTTTGTATATATCAATGTATTTGTGAGATACCGTTTTTTCATCACTGCTCAAATCGAAGCGATAATCAATTTCGATAGCAAATAAATCAGCAATGTCTTTTAACCTTTCTGATCTTGTCTGCTCTGAAAATTCACAAAGTTTCTGGGTACTATCACTCCGATTGATTCCTATCTCATATCCACTTCCTATAATTGTATTTGATATTGCTTGCGTTGCTGTCCAGGACTTGGCTTCTTCTGTTTTTAATGCAACTTCATTTAATAATTCCATTCCAACATCTTCACAATAGATATGCCAAGTCATAGAGTCGTCATCTTTCTCAGAATCTATGATCTGGAACATTATATCCTCATCATTTTCTGTCTTCCGTAAAATATAGTTCCCCGGTGTTGTGCAAATCTCAATATTCCTCTGGTCCGATTCCGCATATGATACATCGCATTCAAAAGATGTTGCCATTGTTTCAATATCTTCTGTTTTTTTATCATTTGATATAACACTTCCTTTCGGCAGCTTAGTTGAGGCTTTCCCTATAATATTTAATTCACGATCTGCAAAATACAATATCATAACCACACCTCCCTCACTAATAATTGGGTTTCTGGAATCTCACTCCAATCTGACGTCAATACTCCGATCGTATTCTCTCCAGGGGATAAATAAAAACTCTCCCATGTATTCCCTAGTGCTCCCAGTGTTTCTGATTCCCTATTATTCACAAAAATTTTTGCGTCTTCACATTGTGCCGTAATAATATCTCCAGTTTGAAATGTATTTCCAGACCCTTGTTGTTCTGATACATTTCCGATCTGTATGATTGTTTGCGCATCATTTTTATATGCTGCAACATATCCAGCATTACTTTTCATTTTCCATTGTATTTTTGGGAAACACTCTTGTGTCCCTTCATAATAGATCTCTGTTTTTTTAGATAAACTATATGCTTTTTCCTTTATCGAATATTTGAATGGGTCAGCACATGTAAATTCTAATTCTCCAGTAATACATAATCTTCCAGGATCTACATCTCCAATCGAAGTGAGTGTTCCAGTGAAATATTTATCTGGTTCATCTGCAAATACAATCCTTGCAGAATCCACATTTAAAATCTGAGCCATCTTATTATAGGCCAGACGGAAATCAAAAGCGGTAGGACTCATCAGCTGATATCCTACCGTAATCACTCTTTCTGTGAATCGTCTTCCCTTAACCTCTTTACCGTGTCTTCTGGTTCGGTCAAAAAATTCTAATTCAGGAGCAAGAGATTCCCTTCCACTAACATATAGTGTCCTATACCCCAGAATCTCATTTTCAAGAAATTTTCCATTGAAATTCATTGCTTCAGAAGGCAATGCAATCTCATCTTGTGAATCATAGATATCTATAAATTTGTATTGCATATGCGCCTCCTGTTACAATCTTCCTAATTTTCTGTTCTGTCTTGTCTGCCGTTTGCTTAGCTCTGCTTCTGTGTATGGAGCTGTTACTCTTGCAACCTCTTTGCCATCGAGATCAACTGGAACAACAATCGTATACTCTGCTTGTGCATAGTAGTCATAATCACTACTAAGACTACCGCCAACATCTCCTGCAATCGCAAGATTATCAAAGTTTGGAATTGTTATAATATTGTTCATCGTTTTATCCAGTGTATTACCCATAGAAGAAATTCCATTGACAAATCCTTTTACAACAAAAACACCTAGGGCTTTCATGACACGGGATGGTGAGTGGATTTTTAGTTTTCCTTTCACTGCCCTTGTGAGGATATTAGCCAAATCTTTTGCCGCCTTATTTAAGGCTTTCTTGTTAGATTTAGATGTTAGCCCCTTCACAAAACCTGCAGTTGCTTCTTTTGCAATTGTATTCATTTTTGTTTTCAGCTTATTCAATTCGCTCGTAACTGCGCTATTATAATCTTTATCAATCTGATCAATATAAGGCTTATAATATGCTTCTGCACTAGAATTAGCTGTATTCATAAAAGCTGTATAATCTTTTCCATATTGTGTTAACCACGCATCACTTTTCTTTAACAGTTCTGTTGTATATTTCAGACCCTGTGCAGTATCAAGATTCTGGATATCTTTCATGAGATCATACGGAAGCACCTTTTTAAGTCTCTCCATATTTTTTGCAAGCTGTTCGACCTGCTTTTTCTGTGCTTTAAAATCCACAATAGAAATAAACCCATAACTATCTGAGCTAAAAAGATCTCCATAATCAACCAATTTACTCTTATAGCTATCCCGATCTGCGACAATCGCATCGTATTTCTCTTGATATTTCTTCCCAAGAGCTGTTAACGCCTTATCTGCTGCATTGATTGCTTTTTGTCCTTGGTTCTTTATAGTTTTGCTCATGTCAGATTTTAGAATCTTTCCAACCTTCGTATAGGCCTTTTTAAGTTTTGGATTCTGTTTTTTTGCTTTTTTGATACCAGTGTCTATTGTCTTGTTCAATGATTTTGTAACACTGGATACTTTACTATTCATAGACGATTTATATTTATCGACTGCACTGCTTGCAGCATCTTCGTATTTTCGTGTCTTTGTAGCTTTCCTCATTGTATCAATAGCTGTTTTTACCAAAGTCTTACCTGCAGATTTCACATTGTTTATTCCGCTTCTGATCCCAATTGCAAGACCTGCTGCAATGTATCGACCGTCTTTCTTTGTAAGTTTTGATGGGGAATGAATCTGAGCTTTTGCCCTAATTGCCTTTTCTGCTGCTGATACCATTCTGGATGCTGCAGCTTCGATCTGTCCAAGGCATGACCTCATTCCCTGCGCAAAACCTTGACTGATATAAGCACCTGCACTATATGCTCCAGATCGTCCTGAACGTAATCTTGAATTTGTGCTAGATACAGCTTTTGAGGCAATGGCTGGTCCTTTGCTTAATCCACTTTGCATGGAAGAGGTGAATCCGCTTCCCATCTTCTTTCCAGATGATTTTGCAGCATTGGCCGTACTAGACATTGATTTTTTGATTCCAGATAGCACTGATGTTGCTTTCGCTCCCATGGATCCAAAGCTTGAATTTACAGATGTTGATGCTGCTGATAGAGTCTTCATGCCGTTTGCAGTCTGTTGTATGTCGGAGCCTTTACGAGAGATTTTTCCAATCCCGATTGCTACTGCCCCAAGGCTTTTTGCAATAGATCCTATCGATAATCCGGAAATCATCTTGATTCCTTCGGCTACACTCTTAAATCCAGTTCCTGCATTCTTCGCAGATTCTCCAACAGACTTGATCACACCCGAAATTCCATCAAGTACACTTCGAAGCCCTCCGCTGATTGTGCCAACGACAGTTTTGATAACATTTCCAAATGCAGTAAATCCTGTACTTGTTACTGTAAGCGATGTTCCAAGTATTAAAAGCCCGGCTCCTGCTGTCGTAGCTCCTACTCCTACTGCTAAAAGACCAGCTCCAAGTACAACGCAACCAGCTCCTGCTACCAATGATCCAGCCCCAAAGACAACCATACTTGCTCCAAGTGCAGCGATTGCTACCGCCCCTGATGTTCCGTATTGAACAACTGTTGGCAATACTCCTGCAACAACTGATAGCGATGCAGCTGCTAATAATGCTCCTGCTCCAACAAGGACAATTGCTGCTCCAAAAGCTATAAATCCAACTGCCCCTGCTGTCATCGCTGGTCCAACCGCTCCTGCGATTGCCGTTAATGCTCCAACTGCTACAACCATTCCTGCCATGCAAGCAATCGCTGGTGTACCTGCATTTGCAAGTGCGATACTTGCTGCTGCCATGATTGCTAGACCTGCTGCAACCATTAATATTCCTGCTCCTAAAGCGAGTAAAGCTACTGCTCCAGCTTGTGCTCTTGCTGGTGTTTGAGAAAATATCTTCATTGCAGCCATTCCGCCAATTACAAGTGCAGCCAATGCACCAGTCATCCCAAGCATTATCCCTATTGCCAATCCGCCGGAATTAGCTAGTGCAATACTTGCTTGTGCCATAATCCCAAATCCAGTTGCAACCATTAAAACTCCTACGCCTAACATCATTGTACTTTTTGCCATCGCTAAAACTGACTTATTGCTTACTTTAGCCGAATTTCCTGTAGCCACCTCACCTGCAGCTACCCCAAAAAGCTTTGCTGCAAGTCCTGTAATTCCTTTTCCAGCTAACGATAAAATTGATTTCGTAAAGCTTCCTATCCCAGGTGCAAGAGTTTTTACAATTTTAAAACCTTTGTAAGCTACTAATAATTTTGGTAATTGCGTTATCAGTGATGCAATTGCATCTGAATGATCTTCACAAAATCCAGCAAAACTTTTTAACCCTCCGGTAATTTCACCAATTATGCTTTTAAATCCAGATACAGATTTTGCAGAGCCAAATGATCCATTCAATTCCCCCATGCTTTTTCCAATAGCACTTACTGCTGATCCGAATGCTTGTCCTACTTCTTTTGCATCTGTCTTGAAAACAGACCAGTATTTTCCTGCCTTTGTTGCAAAGTTACCAATCTTGCTTGCTATTTTATTGCCATCGACATTATCCAAAAGATTTGTTACATCGCTTACTCCTTTAATTGCAATGCTGGATACTTTATCAAACGCTGGCTGTAACTTATTAGATGCTGTTTCAGTCAAGCCATCCATTGCCTGTCCTACAGTCTTATATTCTGTTGCCAATTTGGTAAACTGTTTGTTTGTTCCAGTTTTTGCCACAGCATCAAAGAAATCTTCTGTTTTTATTTTTCCATCTTGAACATCTTTAATTAACTGTTGCGTAGATTTTCCCATTGTTTTTGCAACTGCTGCAATACCTGCAGGTGTCTGTTCGACCATCAATTTGAAATCCTGCCATTGTACCTTAGGCTTTGCTGCCATCTGAGTTGCTTGCTGGGATAAAGTTTTCATTGCTTGTTGTGGATTTTCTGCAGCTGCTGCTAATCCGCCAAAACCCTTTACAAGTTTTGTTGTACTTTTTGTACCAACTGCATCTAACTGTGCATAAGTAGATGCCATATCAGAGGAACTATAGATTGTTTGTTCTGCAAACTTTTGAAGCTCTTTTTTAGTGCTGACAATCTCTTTTCGTGAATGATTATTCATTTCCATATTGCCTTCAAACGTTTTCCATGCAGCACTTGATTCATTTAAACCACTAACAATTTCAGAAAGTCCAGAGGTAACTACGGATACGGCTTTATTTCCAATCGCCATCATTGCCCCGAAGCCGATTCCTTTTTTTAAAACAGCACCTAAAGATTGTGTCGATTTTTGAGCTGCTTTCATTCCGGCTTCAAAACCAGCATCTCTTGCCGTCAATATTGCTTCAACACTATATGTTTCTGGCATCAGCTCTCCCTCCTTCTCAACAATCTCTTCATCTTTTCAAATCTGTCTGGTTTATTCTTCTGCTTTGCTTGTTCAATCGCATCTTCATAGTCATAGAACTTTTTAAATGTAGGATAGACCGGCCTTTGTTTGTTCTTTCCTGCTTTCTTTTTTGCTCGTACAGCAAAATTAAGAAATGCCTGCAGATGGTTTCGATAGTCTTTATCTACTTCTTTTAATCTTGCCGCTTCAGCCATGATCTCATATTGCGCGATCGTCAGCTGATCCACCTGATCAAATGATGTAAAACCAAAATACCGGAAGCAGTCAATTGCTATCTCCCGGTACTGTTCTTCGAAATCTTTTATTTCTCCCGTTTCTGTTCCTTGATCGCATCTTGAATCTCCTGTGTCGTTTTCTTGGTAACATTTGCACTCTCTAAGAAACCCAATACTGACTTAAACAGTTCATCAAGATCTGTTGTTTCATCTTCAATAAACTTATCTAATTCTTTCTTTTCTAATCTAGGTGAAAATCCTTTATTAGCAATCAAAAGAACATCCTCTAATGCTTCAATATCTCCATCGATCACTTCTGCAATCTTATATCGCATTCCAATCTCTTTTGTTTTCCCTTTAATGTCTTCTACTGGAACAGAGAGAGTTTTATTTAGCGCTCTCATAAATCCCATGCCAAAATTAAACTCGTAAGTTGACTGATTAATCTGTAATTCGTACATGTTATATCCTCCTAAGCTCCTGTTTTTGGTGTGTCTACGAATGCATATGCCTGTTCCTGCTGCTGTGTTGTCACAGTTACATCTCCGTCTGCACCTGTTCCGTTAATACCAAACGTTAAGGAAACTTCTACAAACTCATCTGCATTAGCTGTGTATTCAATCTCTGTTAAATATCCCTGAAAATACGTTCCTTTGAACTTGTTATTTCCTGCTTCCGCTGGCTCTGCTAAATTTGCTTCCCAGATTTCGATCAACGCGTCGTCATCCAGTGCCTTCTCTAATTTATTAATTAGCTCATCACCTTTCTTCAAAATCGATGTCGCTGTGATTTCCACTTCTGCAGCACCAGGTGTTCTGATAGAACCATCCTTTGTCGCAGTAGAATCAGCATCTTTCGACTTAGTACGGCCATTCTCTGTTGTGAATGCCAATGCTGTACCACTCTGTGTTGGTGCTTCTGATAAAATTCGGTACAGATAAACAATCTTTTTACCTTGTACCGCTTCATTTCCAAAAAGCTGTAAATCTAACATTGCTACCTCCTAATTAAATGTAAATTCTAATTCTAAAACCCCATGCATTAGGGGTTCTTTTGTCGTTGTGTCTGAGAGGACTCTTTGATTCACTCTTACAAGATTCCAACCAAAGTTTTTTGTTTCTCCAATCTTGTAACACATATCTTTGATTTCTAACAATATCTTCGATAGTGTTCCTCTCTGCTTTGGGTTGTTATGCCAGACATGGATTATCTGGCTGACTGCTCCAAAGACTGTTGTTTTATTTGCTTGATCATCCTGTATGCTGTCAGCAAGATAAACAAAAGGATACGGGGTTTTATCCGGCGGTAGGAATGTATCATACACACCGATTCCCGTATCCTGATATTTTTCTTTTAGTTTTAACAGCAGCACAGTAAATAGTTCCTGCTGTGGATCCATGTTATTTTATTACCTTTTCTAAGTCACTTTTAAAAATTTGTTTCTGCTCGCCCAGTGCTGGGCGCATGTACGGTTGTGATTCCATGAAACGTGTTCCATACTCAACATATTCTGCATAATCTGTCGTTGGTGCTACAACCGCAGTTAAGCCGCCATCTTTGATATTGAGGCCAATGCTTCTTTTTAATGTTCCAGTATCTACCGGTACATAATGTTGCGCTTTTTTCTGGAGATCCGCTCCATTCTTTTTGACTATTGTCTTTACTGCATTAAGATCCATGTTCTTTCTTAATTTTGCATTAAGCTGATCTAATCCATTCACCTTAATTCCACTCATCATTGCACCTCCGACACAATAAAAGTCTGTTTGGTTCGAAGCTTCCTTGAATGATCTGCCTTATAGATTGTATTTCCAACTCTGATCTGATCAAATGGCTGATCATAGTGATTTTGTAACTGAATCGTTAAACTGCCCTGCTTGATCATCCCATAAACCAGTTGCATCATCTGTGTTGTTGTATCCATGATCGAGGCTTGTCTTGAATCTTCGCTTACAGAATCTTCTTTGTAATCACCTGTTTCCTGATCATATTCTCCTTGTGTCAACTTTTGAAAGTAAATCGTTGTGTCATATCTCATAGAAACCTCAACTTTCCTCGTTTTGCATCCTTTTGCATCTGTAAATATGCTTCGATTTCATCCATAAACGAAGCAAAATCATTTGCAGACGCATACGACTGTGTTTCTCCTTCAACGTTATGACTTGCTAGTCCTTCAGATCCGATGCGATTAAAACGAATTATCGCTACTTCGATAATGATGTGTTCCATCTCATCTGGTGGATCTGTACCACCAAGAAGCAATCGAAGCCTTGATTCTACAGAATCTAAGATCAGCATCAGTTTTTTATCCTGTGTAGAATCTTCGAAGCCAAGCATTGTCTTAAGCTTTTCCAGCATTCGCTTTCTCCTTTACTTCTGCAATTAAAGGAACTCCCTGAGCGTTTCCGCTGCTAAGAAGTTCCTCAATTCTAGTTTTATTCGGTGTTAATCCCTGTCTTGGATATGTGTCTCCAACATCATAGTGATGATATACTTTGCCGCCTTTAACATCTTTATAATCCTGCAGATCATGAAATGCTTTTACTACTTTATAAGTCATATCAACACCTCACTATTCTTTTGCAGCGGATACGACATCCCCTGATCTTACTGCTTTATAGTTACGATCACACTCAACAATTGTCACATGACTGCCTTTTGCTGCTGTGATTTCTGATACTCCATCCCATTTAGACCAGTTCTTTACATCCATGCCATAGGTTACAGCTGTTGCTGCGGATGCATTTACTTTGTATTTAAATGCATTTTTCATTGACATGAGCTGTTCATTCATTGTGATCGCTGTATCACCAGCATTTGTACCTTCTACTGCTGTAAGATGTAACTCTCCAAGAGTCTGTGTATCTCGGCTTCCAACACTTGTATATGCGATCGCATCAAGATATTCACAGAAAAGACGTAAGCCCATGATCGCAAATAAGTCAGAGATTGCTCTTTCATAGGTTCCCTGTGCATGGAATCCGATAAACCCTGTCGTTGGGTCTGTTGTATAAGATAATCCAGCTTTTACAAATTCGCTGTCTCCTGGATCAACATAATAAGCTACGATATTGTTTAAAGGAGTGGCGATTACAACACCTTCTGGAATCTCGGAACTGATAAATACTACATCAGCGCCTAAAAAGTTCTTCATGTATTCAAACCCAAACGCTGTCTGCAGTGTGATATCTGCTGCACCAATATATTTGTACACATCAAGCGTATTAACCCATACAGCCACACCTGTTGCGGTTCTTTTCATCTTCTTGAATTTGTCTTTTACTCTTCCGATAGACATTGCGATTGCCATCTGCCATGTTGTCTCTGCTCCTGTTAATGATCCAGCTTTTAACTGCTTGTAGAATTTATCACTAACCTTATTTTGAAGATCTGATTTAAATTCTTCGTCTGTATCATTGACAGCAACATCATATCCTTTTTCTGCAATTGCTTCCAAAGATACGCCTTTTCGATACTTTTCAATCTTAATCGTATCGAATACCTTTTCTGTTACTTTGTACTGAGAATATGGGATTTCTTCTCCCTCTCCAATATCTCCTGATTTCAGTTCTCCTGCTACTTCTTTTGTTTTTAAGGCACTTCCATTCTCTTTTCTGATCATCCTTGCGATACCAAGTACATCTAATAATGCCTGAATATTCTTTCCGAAAGATGTTACAAAGTCAATTTCCCTTGCCTTTACTTCTAAGTTTCCCTGTCCAGTCATTCCATCTGGTGCTGCAAATAACTGCAGGTCTAATTTATATTTTCCCATTTCTTCTCCTTTCTTTACTGGAACAGATTAATATTTTCTCGGATCATCTTCTGACGTTCAATCGGGTCTTTAATATCCATTATCTGCTCCTTTGTGATCGTATTCCCGCCACCTATTCCTGCTTTTGGTGGTTTTCCTTTGATCGCTTCTTTAACTGCTGCCTGCACAGCTTCCTTGTACATTTTTGCAAATGATTCAACTGCTGTCTTAGTTCCGTCTGCATCGTCTGCTACCAAATTACCAAGAAGCTCATCTGAAATATTGATGTCTTCGTCCGCTAACATCTTTCGTGCTGTTTTCGCAAGTTCTGTTCTGGCATTCATCTTTTTCAGTTCTTCCAGTTCTTTTTCTGCTTTCTTCGCACGATATTCCGCTTTTTCTTCTTTGGTCATTTTAGCAAGCTTTTCTGCTTCAGTCAGCTTATCGTCAGTCAGTGCCTTCCATTTTTCCTCTGATTTGGTCACTGCTGTTTTGATTGCTTTGTTTACTCTGCGGTCAAATTCTGCCTGATTTCCTTCTTGCGCTAAGAAGTCATCAAACGACATTGGTTCATTATTTCCACCTTCTGCTCCGGATCCATCGCCATTCCCGTCTCCGGTCCCACCGTCATCTCCTTCTGTGAACAGTTGTAAAAATAACTTGCGTTTCTCCATGTTTGCTCCTTTCGCCCTGATCCGTCTCTTCCAGATCATTGCTAACAAAAACTTAGTTTAACGACTTTTCGGTCATAATAGTTACACAATCCGAACATAATTCGGATAAGCATCTGCAATGCTGCAAATACCAATAAAAAAGGAATCTATCAAAGTTTTCGATTTCTCTGATAAATTCCTGTATTTGATAAAAACCTGTCCAGCTTTTAAATCGTATTCTATTTTGTCGTCGGTTAGATCATGAATCGACTTTACTAGGTTCTGCAATAACATCGACACCGATGCACATATAATGTCTCTGCCATACTCTGCATAATTTGCATGGCCTACTACTGTGATTTCATGATCACGCACTTTTATTTCTATCATTTTTTGTTTTTAGCTCTCTTTCGAAGTCTTTTAATTATTTTGTTTAAATCTTGTTCGGCTTGTACCAACTCTTCTTCCGATAAATTAGCGTCTCCTATAACTCGAAATTTTGGGATGTCATCCTTTATCATTCTTTGTTTTTCTTCTTCTGTTAATCCTTTATAAATATCTTCATACGCCATATCTATACCTCTCGTAAAAGAATATACCAAACTCCATCTACTTTCTTTTTACTTAAAACTTTAAACCCTGATTTTCGTTCATATAAAACTTCTTTTTCATCTAGTCCGAGCTGACTAATGTCCCTTCCTTTCTTTGAATTTTGAATATAAATCACAATTTTAGCTTCTTCATTATATCCTTCCTCTTTCGATGTACTCCAGTATTGATCTATAATGATTTCTTTCTTTTCAACAAATTCTTCCACGCATTTTATTATTCTTTCTTCACAATCTGCATAACTAGAAAAATCAACCGCTCTAACTAAATCCCCTTCGTATTGTGGCACTTTCGTTAATGCCGAGTCTAAATGACTGACAAATTGTTGATCTTTTTCTGGAAGTTTCTGTGGGTCTTCACATCTTCTCAGCAGATCATTGATTGTATAAGACTCAAAACTTTTATATTTCATTAAAGCGCTCAATTCATCTTCATCTAATTGAATTTTATCATTTCTGCTTTGTGCTTTCAACTGCTGCCACGATTCAAAATCAAGTCCATGCTCCGAATACGTATCTAGCCATTTCTCATAATCATTATCATCCATATGAGCCGCTGTACTACAATGACAATACGGATGCATTGGCGGGGCATTTTCTCCGGGCATCATATCCTCGACTTTAAATACCTTTCCATCCAATGATCTGCATTGACTGCATGCATCCGCTTTCTCACATGCTATGTATTCATACTCTTCAAAGCCATTCTGTATAAACGACTGTTTCTGGGCTTCTGTCTGAACTCTTGCAAGTTCTGTAACCATCAGCCTCTTTGCATTACTCTTACTGACTCCGAATCGTTTCTCTAAATGCCTTGCAAGCACACTTGGATGTTTTCCTTGGATCAGCCCTTCCTGAAGAAGTTTATCAATCTCTGATTTTAGCATTGACTGATGAGCCCATATACGTTCGGACCAAGTTGCATTTTTATAAGATGCGTCAACGATCGCTCTTGCCTTTTTCGCATTATCATTGATCGTCTTTCCTAGGATACCTGCTTGTTTCCGCATTTCTTCCTCAGTTCGCTGCGTGAACACATCTCCAAACATCTTCTCTATCTCATCGTAACCACCTACTAGGTGCATACCGATATTAGCCTTTAGTAATTCCAACCGGTTGATTTTCATTGCTGCATTATAATATCTCATCTCATCATTGGCTTTCTTGGAGAGGTCTTTGTCTTTAACATAACGTTTCGCTTTCTTGGCATATGCATCAATGTCGATCTTTGCGATCCGTTTCTTGGCTTCTGCCATTGTGATTCCTTCTGCTTTTGCATATTTCACATAAAATCCGTTGATCTCTTTTTCTATGTTATCAAGCATGTTTGCATAGATATCGTCAAGTTTCTTTTGATGCTCTGCTTCATTTTTGATGTTTTGCTTTCTTTGACGTTCTTCACGCTCTCTCCAGTAGTTTTTACTGCTCATTTGCTTTATCCCCAAACATCTGTTGCATTACTGCATCTTTCGGCTTCTCTTCCTCTTTCTCGATGCGTTCAATCTCTACTTTTGGATTATCTACAACACTTAAGACTCCTAGCTGGGTTTCCTGTGATACAACACCAGAAAGATTCTGTGCGATCTGACTTTCTTCCAGTAAGTTTGCCGGAACGTTTGGTGTGAATTTGTAATGTAATTTCACCCAGTCATCTTTTTCTATACCCATATGTCTGCTTGGATTGCTAAAGATGAGCTTGTATCTTCGGTTCATTCCGGATGTAAATTTGCGTTCCTTGGTTTTTCTAAGATTGTTCATTGCCTGCAACTTATACGCCATTGCAATGCCAGAAGCTGTACCAAAATTCTCATCGCTAATGTTGGCCACCATGGCAATCTGAAATATTAATTTTTCCAAGCGATCAACCAAATGTTCCTGTGTTACATCTCCATCTGGCTTCTGCAAGAAATCGATTATCAGATTCTCAGCATCTCCATCGAAGTTGATCACACGGTCTGATCTAATATGTTTCAATTCGTCTTCATCTAGTAATGTTCCTATAATCTTTAAATAGGCATCCGCAAAATAATCTACATCATTCGCCTTTTCACTAACCGCTTTATTATATGCGTTGATCATAGACATCACTGGTTCAAAGATTCCCTGGCATTCTTTATTTTCCTGATACTCTGTCGCTGGAACTCCGTCAAAGTAATGTTCCTTTTCTTCTTTATCCCATACGATCCTTCCTTTCAATGTAAACCATCGGACCTTCAGTTCGTCCGATACGCTGCCATGCAGTACATTATCTACATCTCTATACAAACGAACAAAATAGCGTTCCTTTCTAAGAACTGAATCATCATAAATCATAAAAGCTTCCATTGGATCTAAATATACAATTCCTACATTTCCAGCATCATCGTTGTAATACATCTCATAGCCCTTACCAAAAATGCTGCAGATTTTTGATAATTCTGCATTGTTGTCGTCCTGATCATTGTATTGATCAAGGAACTCAACATAATCTTCTATCGCTTCTTCTCCATCATCCACTATGATTTTGATTGGATTCCCGATAAAATAACCATTCATTGTATCAACGATATATTTTGCAAAGTTTACTGCAATTCGATTATCTGGTTTCCACTCTGGTTTCGGTTTTTCGTGAAAGATCGGATAGTCTGTTTGGTATGCATCGTCCAATGGTTTATATCGAAACGCGACTTCTGCAGCATGTCTCATGATAAACTGACTAAGTTTCGCATCTGTTAACTCTTCGTCAGATGATATCCTATAAATTTCTTTACGCATCATATTCCTCCTTTCACTTTTGTGTTTAGTCTTGGTTTCTGTTTTCGTTCTTCTTCGATTGAATAACGTAACATGGCCATTGCATCATCAAAAAATGGAACTGGCTCATCTAGATAAGTATTGGTTCTCTCATCCTTCTTCCACTTCCATTGCTGTATTTCTTTAATTGTATTTACACACGTTGGATAGATATGTATCCTATGTTGTTTCAAATAGTCAATCTGTGCGCTGACACTGTTCAGCTCTTTTTTTACTCCTTTTGCTCTGTATCCTGCTTTCTTCCACATCTTGATACGATCTGGTTCCGCAGAATCACACCACATACGAAGCTTCTTATTGAATCTCCCTGCTGCCTTTTTGATAATTTCTTCTGTGTCCATTTCGTAGACATAAAGTTCCCGACATAAGTACAGATCGCCATCTTTGAATCCAACCTCCCCAATACAGTTTGCATGGTTAAATCCAAAGTCCTGTGCATTTACCATGTAATCAAAGCGTTCTGGTGTACGATCAAATTCTTCTATGACATAATTTTTAAGGATCAAACCTGCAACTTCTCCCCACTCTCCAAGGCCATAAACTCTGTATCCTTCTGAGTCCACCTCTTTACGTCTTAGCATTCGTCTGTGATATGCTTCATCGATGAATCGGTTCTTTTCGTAAGTTGACTGGTGTGTGAGTACATCAGGATCAGCACGATCAAAGAACACTTTCTTGATCCAGTGGTGCGCTGATACAGGGTTAAATGTCATTCTAATCTGATAGAACTGTCCTTCTGGCAATTCTCCTCTCAATCGGTCGTCAATGATCTCAAAATCTGACTGTGTGATCTCTGTCGCTTCTTCTATCCAAACGTCTGTTAGCTTTCCTCGTTTGAATGTGATTGATTTCAGCTTTTCTCTCTGTCTTTCATCATTCACACCTCTGAATATGATCTGATTGTGATTACTCTTGCACTCTATGGTCATATTTGATGCATTGATGTACCAGTATCGTTTATACTGTTCTCCAAACATACGAAAAATAGCACCCTGCAATTCTGCAAAAGTGCTATCTCTATTCGTTACATCTGCTTTTCGGACACATAAAAGGTTTCGCCCAGGATCACTCATGAGTCTTAGGATATAATGCTGTGCTGTATCCATACTCTTTCCTGATCCAGCAGACCCCTTCATCACAATGTATCGTTTTTTGCTGCGATCGGCATCTTTAAAACAAGGATTCGCCTGTACTTTTATGTTCATCCGGTATCATCCTCGCCATAGTCAATTGTAATATTAAGATCCATGTCAACATCTGTTTCAACTTTATCAGTAAAGAGTGCATATCTTTTACCGAGAAGCTCCGCAGCTTTCAAGCGTTCTTTCTCCGATGGACCTTTTTCTATTGTTCTGGCTTCACTGCATCCATCTCCGATTCCTTCAACAACAATCTCCTCTGCATTACTCTTCCCACGCATTACTGCAGTTAGGTATTCAATCACTTCCTGGGCGTCCGCTATTTTCTCATTATGAATCGCTTCCATTTGGTCCGCTACATACTTCTTTACCTCTTCAATCTTTAATAATCTACTTGCGGCAGCAGCCGCTACATCTCCATCTTTTACTCGCGGATACGCAACTCTGTAAGCCCGAGATGCATTCAAATCTATCAGGTATTCATCAGCAAATAGCTTTCTTTTTTCTGTTAATGCCATCCAGGCTCACTCCTTTCTTTTAAAAATGGACCTCCAGGGATTCGAACCCTGGACCAATCGGTTATGAGCCGACTGCTCTGACCTGCTGAGCTAGAAGTCCTTAAATTTATGCACGAAAAAAGCACCCGAAGGTGCCTTGATCTTTACTCATTATCTTCCTTTTGTTGTTTTCGTCTCCTATAATATTTTTCAATTTCGATTTCGTATTCTTTAATAGCCTGCTCTTCTAATAAACTTGCTAATTTTTCTCCTGCTTTAGTAAATGCAACATGTCCTACTTCTAATTCTTGTAAATTAACTATTCTTTCACTCTCGCCATATTTTATTACCGTTCTTGAATTATATGGTGTAGGATTTAGTCTAAATATAAATGGTCTCTCACTATTAAACTCTATTAAACCTATGGCTTTTAAATCCATTAAATTTGACACTGTTAACCCTAACAACCCTAGCATTGTGTCATTATCCAAATCTATCATCGGTACCATTTTATGTTGAGGAATTTCAACTGCCGAAATTCTTATTATGGATCTACATAAATTTTTAAAATTCTTTGCATCGTACTCTTCCATAATTTCTAATGTTTGAATCAGTCTTTTAGGAATGTGCGCTTTTCCTGATGCCTCCCCCGCTAAAATTTTTCCAAACATTAATTTTATATCATCATTATTTATATTTTTTGCCTTATCCATAAAAAAAGATAGCCAATCATCATCAAGATTTTTTATCTCCTCTTTCCCCGTCAGGAATTTTTCTGCAATTTCCAAAATATCTTTTTGATTGCAATACTCTTTTAACGTCTTTCGTGCTTTCGATATCATAGCACTTTTCATTAAAACCGGAATCCTCTCATCTGCTTCTATGTTCTTTTTATAGATTTCTATGGCCTCTTCAAAATCCTTGCCCTGCCCTCTCGGTGTGGATATCCATTTAATTATTTTCTCTAAATCAGTTAATGTGTGTTCACTAAACTGACTTACAGCCTTTACAGCTTCTACACCCACTGCTGCGATATTCTCTTTATTTCCCATATACTTATCCCTCCGTACAAAATTTTTATTTATTATATCACAACTTGTCAGTATATTCTAGTAGTTATAGAACAAAAGAACACCGCATTTCTGCGATGCTCAAAAAAAATTATACGGGGCGATTGATTGGACTCTATCCAATTTCCTCAAGTATAACTATAACACACTTTTTTGTTTAATTTGTTTAATCTTTTAGATTTTCACTGATTATCTGAGAAATTCTGCCTTTCGTATACCCCAATTGTTCTCCAACTTCCTGTTGTGTCTTGCCATTTAGATAAATGAGTTCAAAGATCTGTCTTGCATTGCTATCAGGAATCTGACTGATAAACTCTTCAATCTCTGTCAGAAGTTCGTCCACCTGTTCCTGTCTTTTTCCGTTAATTATCATCTGCCGATAGATCACATCTGCCTGTTTCGGCTCTGACATCGAAACACTCATATGCGTTTCGATATAGGGGAACGTGTTCATGGATCCTTTTACCTTCCCAATGACTGCCGGAATCCTCTCTGCTCTCTCATTCAGTTTCTCCGTTTTCTCTTCCAGCATCTTCTGCTCCCTCTTCAATGATCGATACTGTTTTAGCTTTTTCTTATCCATGTCTTTCCTCCTGTCACCTATTTTTACTAAGCATCTCCCCAGTGTTTCACGCAATGTCTATGTACGAAACAATCTGTCCTTCTCTTTGTTCTGGACCACTCTGTCTCATCGTCCTCCGGATCCATCACTTCACCGCAGACTACACAGCGGGGGCGATCCCCACCGTGTTTTTCTCTGGTCTTCTTGTATGCGTTCATTGCTGTCCTGTTATTTCTGATCATTGTCTTTCTTCCCCCCCTGCATCATAGATCTCACATGAGATCACCTTATTGCCAACTCCGTTATCCACAACTTCGAAATCGACATCGTATCCGACCTCAGCCAGATGGTCGATGATCCCAAAGTCATTGCCATTATCCTGCGAATGAATATAGACCTTCGCAAGTTTCTGTCTGATCTTTGCCATAATTAATTCACTCCTTAACTTTCCTTAACGATTTTCTCGGATCGTAAGCTCAATGCCAGTCTCATCTCTGATTGCCTCCAGGATGTCTGCCCATGTAACTAATCCGTCATTCATACATTCTGTTTTTAAGTTAAATCTGGCTTTGAACTGATCCAGCCGTTTCTTGCCAAAACCAAACTCATCTCTTAGCACCATGATGCTCATAGCAAGAACGGTATCCAGGATCTGCTCTTTGATCTTCTGTGCCGCTTTATCCATTTCTCTATGATTGACAGGAACCTTGATCCCTGTAACTCTCCGGCGTTTCATTTCTCTCTCTAAGGCTTCTGCTCCGCCTTCTCTCACAATGCGTAAAGCAAGTTCCAATCCTTCGGTCCTGCCTTCCATCTTTGCATTAATCTTTCCCATCGTTCTCTCCTTTCACGCTCTTGATCCTTGCCTTTAAGGCATCCAGAAACGAATCCTGTGTAACTTCTTTTGCTTCCAGCGCATCCATGACGTTCTCATCATATCCGCCGGCAGTGACTAGATGATGGATCACAACATTCTCTTTTTGTCCCTGTCGGTACAATCTGGCATTTGCCTGTTGATATAACTCCAATGACCAGTTAAGTCCAAACCAGACAATGATGTGCCCACCTGCCTGGAGGTTTAATCCGTATGCTGCACTTGCCGGATGTGCAAGTAGGATATCCATCTGCCCATTGTTCCAGGCTGTGATGCTGTCCGGATTCTTTAATTCCCCGATCCGAAGCTTGCTCTTTTTCAAAGCCTTCTGGATCCGTGCCTTGTCATGCTTAAAGTTATAAAACACTAATATCCCCTTTCCGGCATTTGCATCGATGATCTCTTTTAAGGCTTCGATCTTCTCGTCATGCACCTCATGGTATATACCGTCTGCATCATAGACAGCCCCGTTACATAACTGCAAAAGTTTATTGCTTAAAGCCGCTGCACTTGTAACGTCAATAGTCTCTCCATCGATATCCGCGATCATCGTCTTCTCCAGTTCTTCATACTGCTTCTTTGCTTTATCTGGAAGTTTGATATGACGGACATTATCGATCCGTTCTGGTAATTCCAGATAATCCTCTGCTTTCATGGAGATACAGATATCTTTGATCCGTTCATTGATCTCTTCGTCTGCCCATGTCCTTGGATTGTACTCATAGATCACATTTCCGTTTCTTGCTCCTGGTGTGAAGTAATTATCACGATATCCGGTTAGAGTCTTTCCTAGCCGTTCTCCTTCATCCAGAAGATAGATCTGTGCCCACAGGTCTTCCAGTCCGTTCGGAGTCGGTGTTCCTGTAAGCCCTACGATCCGGTGGATGTGACTCCTGACACTTTTTAATTTTCGGAATCGTTTTGCTTTGTTGGACTTAAAGCTCGACAACTCATCAATGATCACCATGTCAAACGGCCAGTCATTTTTGTAATAATCAACCAACCACGAGACATTGTCTCTTGATAACACCCAGATATCGCCGGGTGTGTTGATCGCTCTGATCCGCTGTTTGATACTTCCAAGGACTGGGATCACCCGAAGCATCTTTAAGTGATCCCATTTCTGTGATTCTCTTGTCCATGTATCTTCTGCAACTTTCTTCGGCGCGATGACAAGAACTTTCCGGACTGCAAACCGATTGAATCTCAGATCATTGACTGCTGTCAGTGTGATCACTGTCTTTCCAAGTCCCATGTCAAGAAACAATCCTAAGACCGGATCCGTGATCATGCGGTTAATGCAGTATCGCTGATAATTGTGTGGTACAAATTTCATATCATGCCTCTCTGTTCTAACTCTGCGATCTTGTCCGGGGCCTTACCTGGATTCCATGCTTCGATCTCCCAGATCACTCGGTCAATATCTTTTTTGTTATCAAGAACGGTTGCATAACACCCCGTTGCTAAGATCTTACGGATCTGGACTTTCTGAAGCGGTGTCGTTTTTTCTCCCGGACGTTTCAATTCTACGAATCCAGATTTTCCGCCTTGAAGGATTACAACCCTGTCTGGTACTCCAGCATTGCCCGGGGATACAAACTTATACGCCATACCACCGACCTCTTTTACTTCATCCCTGAACTTGGATTCTATACTGCTTTCTCTCATATCATTCTCCTTTGCCGTAAACATGTAATCGAAATCCCCTATATATATACGCGTGTATGTGTGCACATGGGGTACGTTATACTATTACCCTTTATATTTTATTTTTAAAGAATTTAATGTTTACAATGTTTACATTCTATTCAAATCAAGTATTTACGCGGTTTTCATTGTAAACAATCGTTTGTTTACAGTATGTTTACACTGTTTACATTTCCAAATATTGTATGTTTACATTTTTTATGCTTATGCTTCTTTGTTTACACGGATGTAGCCCCTTTGTGTGCCATAAGGACCGAATCTCGCAGATGATACTCGATCCCATCCACTAATACAATTAAGAATGCTGTTAATCTCTATGATGTCATGTCGTTTCATTTGCTTTAAATCGCCTCCGAAGCACTCACACCATATCTCTGCCGCACAAATCCTTTCTCTATTTACTAAGTTGTTCTCATCTTTTACCTGAAATTCACTGTTGAAAAATGACCTTCTCTGTGCCTGACTCTTTTCCTTCCAATCTGTTGGAATCTTCTTCTCTAGGAACTCTCTGATCACACCTTCTTTTGGAGATGCTTCTCTGTAAGTTTCCTGCTTCTCCTGTGCCACTTTAGCGACATCCCCGGACATATACAGCGGCTCTCCTAACATCCATCTCGCAGCTGCTTCTGCCCATACCTGATCGACTTCTGCCGGCAGTTCCTGAAAGATATTCTTCTTCGGTTTCTGTTTTCCGAGTCCGACAGGCCAAAATCTTCTGTTTCCCGTTCTGTCCTTTAAGAACTCTTTATCATTCGTAGTTCCTACAATGATACAGTTTCGTGGAAAATTCGCGGTCCTGCGTCCATACGGCATACGATAAACATCTTCTTTCTTACTCAAGAATTGTTTGACCGCATTCATCTCTGATCTGTTAAATCCAGTTAACTCTCCAGCTTCAATGATCCAGTAGCCCTGCACCATCTCCGCTGCATCTTTCCCTTCAAAGGTACTCATTGAATCGGAATACCAGTCTTTGCCCAACATTGAAAAGAACGTACTCTTTCCAACGCCCTGCGCTCCCGACAGGATCAGCATATAATCAAACTTACATCCTGGATGCATGGCTCTGGCAACCGCAGCGCACAAAGTCTTTCTTGTTGCCGCACGTACATATTCAGAATCTTCTGCTCCGAAATAATCGATCAATAGCGTATCTAATCGTCTGACCCCGTCCCAGTTAAGGCCTGTAAGGTATTCTCGGATCTTATGTCTTTTATGTCGATTTGCATAGATCGCCATGCCGTCTAATATCTTCTTTTCTCCTGTGATCCCGTAAGTCTTCTCCATGTAATGTCTTAATCCAGCATCATCTTCATCGGTCCATGCGCGATCCTTATAAGGAAACTCCGGATGAAATTCCCACGGCATCGGTCTGCAAACAGTTGCTCTGTTCGCAAATTCATCATGATATAATCGGTCCTTTAAGTTTGGATCGTTCTCCAGAATGATCAACACGTTATCGATCGTCTTATTCGGCATTCCTGTCTGTGAACTGCAGCTTAACTTTTCCATCCAGTCAAGATCTTCTTTTGATATATCCTGTGAAAATTCGGACTGTGCACGTTCATATCGTTCTGCAGTAATGACTTTTGCAACATTTGGCTGTTCCATCGCAAACTCACACATTGCAGAAAAGGATGGAAGCCTCGTGATCGGCGTTCCTTCCTTTGATCCATAATCAAGTTCATAAAACTTATGGATCCGGACCAGATCAAATGCATTGCATAATCTTCCACCTGCAGGATCTGTGGCATGATGGCTGTATAAGAATAATCCATCCTCATATAACACGGCTCCGCCAACTGTCGAACCCTCTGTATAGGTATAGCGGCCCGGATGCATATCACATGGCTCATAGATACCACCTAAGAACGCATCCATTGCCTGCTCTACTGTATAGGTCTTACAGAATGCACCGACGATTCCTTTCTTTTCTAATGGATTTCCCTGTTTTTTGATACTGCGGTCACGGAGCTTTACCGCTCCTGGAACTTCCGGCCACTGTGTGATATCTCTCCAGTTATCATATGTTGCAAGCATTCCGTCTTTACTTAAAAACGGCTTGTCTGCATAGCAGAATCGATACTGACTGTCCTTACTGCAGCTTGGCCAGTACATCAATCGGACTGTTTCGAAAGTTGTCGGGTCAAAGATGCCCATTCCGATATACTCCGCGGCACGTCTCGCGATCGGCTCATATTCATCTGGAGAAGCCGGCTGATCCAGTGGCAGAATGATTCGAAGTCGCGGTGCTGCCTCTTCATGCTTCCTGGTACTGTAGACCACATAAGAACAACCAAGGTTTTCTAAGATGCCGATCACCTCATCAGTTCCACCCGGTTTTATATGGTCGGCATCCAGTGTGATCAGATAGCGATAACTGGCATTTTCATTTCTTCTCTGTTCTCCGGAAAGTTCGCCACCGACAAAACCACCGACGTCCTTGATCTCATCCTGCTTTGCTTTGCGGTAACCCATATACTCTGCCAGAGTTTCTTCTGTCCTGATCGGATGTTCAAGCTTCTCTACAAAATCAGACCAGTACATCTCCTGTTTCAGCCAGGTCTTTGATCTTCGGCTGCTTCCCGTTGATATTTTAATTTTTAAGTCATTCTGAAACATGCCGTTCCTCCTACTCTTTCTTATAGAAATCTCCTGTAAATCCATCTGCGTTTAACGGCAGCCCTTCTGCCCACTCCGGAGCTCTGCACATCAGATCGATGGCTTTCTCCAGTGTCAGATCAGAACCTTTTGGCACTTCTGCTATGATCTCATCGTGGATATGAAAGTTGATGAGATAACCACCGAATAACATATTTCGGATCGCGTTCGCCAGCAGATCTCTTGCCACTGCCTGTACGATATTCTCGACTAGTTTCCCACCGTACGTTTCAAGTCTCTGCCATTTTTTCGTTCCATCGATGCCCATGTATGTGATACTCTTATTTCCCCATGCATTCTCTCCGATTTGCGGGTCTGGATAAAATAAGCATCGTCCGGAAGGAAGTTTGATCATAAAATAATCTGCATCTCTCATAAACGTGATCCCATGCTGGATCTGGTTTGTTGTTCCGAGTGTTACCGTCTCGATTGCACAATTCTCTACCGTATACCAGAAATCCTGAATCCGTTTGTTCGCTGTCCTCCATCGGTGTACGATATCCGGAAGTTCTTCTTCCGTAAGTCCCATCCTTAATGCTCCCATCTGGATCAATGCTCCGGTACCACCTTGGTACCCGAGAGCTAATTCTGCGACCTTTCCTTTTGCCCTGAGTGCATATTCCGGATTTCCTTTTTTGATCTTCTTGATCGGTACGTTAAACATACTGGATGCCGAAGCCTCGTAAATCTTGCCGTGGGTACGGAAGACTTCCAGTCTCCAATCCTCTCCGGCTAACCAGCTGATCACTCTCGCTTCGATCGCTGAAAAATCCGCAACCACAAACTCATATCCTTCTCTCGGAACAAATGCCGTCCGGATCAGCTGTGAGATCGTATCTGGCAAGCTGCCATAAGTCAGTTCCAGCATCGCTGCATTTTCCTGTTTTACCAGGTTCCTTGCCAGTGGCAACTCCGGGATATAGTTTCTCGGAAGGTTCTGAACCTGTACCAGACGTCCTGCCCATCTTCCTGTCCTGTTTGCACCATAAAACTGTAATAATCCACGGACTCTTCCATCCTTGCAGACCGCGTTTTCCATAGCTGTGTATTTCTTCACGGAACTCTTGGCCATCTCTTTACGTTTCTTCAGAACATAATAAACTGCAGGGTTTGCTTTTATCTGTGGGGCTTCTAACAGTTCGTTCACTGCTTCTTTCCCTAACTTATCAATATCTTTCCCGAGTTGATCAGATAACCACTGTTTTAACTGGGCAACACTGTTCGGATTATCGATTCCAGAAACACGCCGGATATCATCTCCAAGCTTTAATGCTGCCTGATCACTTAATTCCAACGCCCCATTGATCAGTGCAAGGTCCACCTGAGTCCCCTGTTGATTAATAGTCTGGTCATAATGCCAGTTAGTCCATTCCTGCGTTGGAACCGGATAATCCTTTAGATGATCCTCGATCGCACGTTCCACTTCCACATCTTGTTTGCAGTATTCTTTAAACAGGTTCCATTTCTCTATATCATGTTCAGGAAAGTTTCTTGTGCGTCCGCCGTTTCTCTTTGTAGGCTTGCATGGTACACAAAAATAACGGATCAGTGCTTTTCCAACTGCCATCTTTTGCTTCTCCTGTGGAAATCCCATTGCTTTCCCAACTCCTGCAAGGGATGCCGGATACCCACAGTAAAGAGAATGGATCATCGTACACTGCCACTGATCCGGCCAGATCTCATAGAACTGACTTAGCGCATTGATCTCAAAGTTTGCGTTATGAGCCATCTTGATCGTTGCCGGTGCTTTCAGATCATTGATCACGTTTTCTGGAAGTTTCTCCCCCTGTGCAAGATCTATGATCTCAACAGGTCCGTCATCGTAAGCGTAAGCAAACAGCAGAATCTGAAAGTCCGGAGACTGCACGTACTTGTACAGCCCGGACTTTGCAATGTCTACACTACTATAAGTCTCGATATCGATATGCAGGATGTTCTTGCGCGGGATCATAATCCCATAACTCCGCTGCCATTGATCGGAGCCCCCGTGATCGGATTAATACCAGTGACAGGATTCACACTCTGCTGTGTAGCTGCAGCCTGTGTGTTCATCTGCGGAACTGCTGCAGTCCGGACATTTGCCTGTGGCATTGGTCCAAAGTCTTCTGCTGCTGTTGTTCTTCCTGTTAATGGATCTCCTTCTCTTGTTTTCTGGACGTTATTCAGCCCGCATCCAACACCTCTGTTTCCATTTGTGTTATAAGGGAAGAAATTTAATGAAACTCTTCCATAGCATCCGGCATATACTTCTGCTGGATTTAAGATTGCCTGACAGTTTGCATCGACAACTTCTGGGCGCTGTTTACTGGATGCAGTCATAACCATATGTCCTTTACACTCTTCTCCAAATAGCTCTCCGTTCGGTCTTGTTCCATCTCCATCATGCATCGGATTCTTCAGCATTGCTGGCATCTGTCCGTTGAATTTTGTAGAGACACCTTCCTGTGCTGCAGCCTGCATTGCTGTTTGGATCGCATTGATCGTTGCTGTGTCTGTCTTAGGGATCAGGATCGTCACAGAATATTTTTCTTCCTGTCCAGGATTGTTTGCATGTGGCTGAAATACGTGTGGAAATGAAAATCTTACTTCACCTGTTGTTACTTTTGTATTACTCATAATTTTTTACTCCTTTTATTTAAAATCTTCTGCTGCTGTTGTTTTCGGGTTATAGACCGGACGTTTATCGGATTCCGGTGCAAGTGTCGGCTTTCCATTCGGCTTCTGGATGAACTCTCCACAGATCGTCTGGAAGTCTTTCTTTCCGACCATCTTCTCCAAATCTGTTAGGGTAAGCTGGGCTCTTTCATACAGAGTTTCTTTTGGGAAACCATTCTGTTCCAGGACATCCGCCATCTTCTCGTAATCTGTGATCATACGATTGCTTCTGCCTTCAACGATCTTCCATCCAGGAATCTCTCCGCCATCGATCAGTTTTGTCTGTGCATAGGACTTTAATTTTTTATGCCATGCAACTAATTGCTCTGCTTTTACAAGGGCTTCTCCAACCTCTTCGTCTGAAAGCTTCGGTGGAAGTTTTGTTTCATAACTTTCCAGAAGCTCCAGATTGTCATAAGCTCTCTGTCTGCAATTTAAGACTTTGCAGAATCTGCAGTGTTCTCCGGAACGAAACTCTCCTTCTCCTTTGTAAGCTAATTCAGCTTTCGGTTTGACTACGACATTGCCCCATGTTGTCAGCTCTCTTTTATTCGTTTTCCATGTGGAAAAGTTATTGAGCCTTGGCTGTACGATATGAAAAAAAATGTCCTCGATCGGATACAAAAATCCGTAAGCCTTTAATGCTCCTAGTGCATATAGTCCCATCTGAGGGTTTCCACCTGCATTTACAGGAACACCTTTTCCGTATTTAAAGTCGATGACATGCATAACTGACCCACAGATCAAGATGCAGTCTGCAGTACCGAATCCATCTGGCACGTACTCATCAAACTCAACCATTTTTTCCACTGCCATGTATGGTTTCTCTGGAAGACTGTTACTGAGTGTTTCCACATAATCAACGTACTGATCTGTGAATCCCTGCATCTCTTCCTGATACAGTTCATTCTTTTTGATCTTGTTCATTCTTCTGGTATAAGTTCCAGTCTTTAAAGAATCAGCTGTCAGCTTTAACTCACAGATCTCATGTGCCAAAGTTCCTTCTTTGGTATAAGAACTCTCTGTATCTGGAAGCTCATCACACAGCTTTGCGGAAGGCGTACAGTGGATCCACTGCACCGCTCCGCTTGCTGATAACAAAGCATGTTTTCTTTTCTTGGCCATCTTAGATCACCGCCCCAATCGCTTTGATCGCAGATGCAAACTCCCCATACTTCTCCTGTGGCAGATCCATCAGAGTCTGTGCACCTAAAGACGCTAGCGTATTTTGGACATCCTGCATCTTTCCGGCATCGATCAGACCTGTCGCTGCGACTGCTAACTGTTCCATCGAATATGTAGGGGCTGCTGTAGCTGTTGGCACTGGACTAACTGTAGGTGCCACAGGTGCCGTTTGTGCGGTCTGTGTTGTTGGTACTGGCTGTACATTCTGTACATTCTGTACTGGTGGTGTGCTCGGTACAGTTGTAGTTGTTTGTGCGGCTGTTTCCGCTGGTGCGACTGTCTGCTGCACTACGGGTGTTACCTTTGTTGCATCTACCTGTGTTTCCTCTTTGCAGTTTCCTGCGGTCTTTGCCAGTGCAAAGATAGCATTTGCCAGATTGTCAAGCCCTGTTACGTTTACTGTAATCTCCATTGTTATGTCCTCCTAATTCTTCTTTGTTTAATAGATACCCGATCCCTAAGATCTGAAAGATCAGGTTTGTATCAAGATCCTGTCCAGCTTTATGCAGCCGGACAAGAGTTTCAACTCTCTCATAAGATGCTGCTAATTCGTCGTAAACTTCACGACTGATCAGCAATCTATCTTCCTTCATCGTTTATATCCTTTCTACTTGTTTCTTAAACCCACACTCTGTCGTCATTCGCCACTGTACTGCTTTTGAAATCTCTTTATCCAAAGGATCTAATTCTTTGGATAAAGCATTCGCCAATACTCTCAAAGATGCCACGATATAAGGCAATGTCCCTTCAGAAACGGGTGTTACGTCATCTGATATTTTAAAAAGAATGTCTCTACATACTTCTCCAACGATGTCGTTCACTTTATCGCCCTGATCGATTGCTGCACATTTGTATGCTTCTTCTATTTTTTTTTCGCACTGTAATAAAAACTCTTTTGTCATTGTTCCTTCTCGCTTTCTGTGCTATAATGCACTTGTGTTAAATTATTTATATCCGCACCTTCTGAAGTTGCCGCTTCAGGGGGTGCATTTTTCTTTTATCAGCTTCTTTACACTCAGATATGTCGCAATCTCTCTTTCAAGTAAAGCAAGTTCCACTTGATTGTTTGATACTTGAATTACTCTTTCAATGTTTCTGTTCTGAATAGCAATTCGTTCATCAAGCTCTTTCAGAATTTCTTTCTCATTTATCAAACCTCTTCACTCCTTCCTCAAATACTACTGCTGTGATCAAACACACTGCAGCTAATTCTTTAAAGATTCCAATTGCGATTAGCACTGCTGACGTGCAGATCATTGCTTTTGTTTCTGTGTGCATCTTTATGCCCCTTTCTCATACGCTTATCATTTCAGTCGCAAAAAACTTTTTTGCATTTATGAAATACCTATGCTTTTTTTCGCTTGTTCGGATTGCATATCCCCATGGAAAAATTCCTTGAATCAGTCCTTTTTGTATTGATTCAACGCTCATCCCCATTAAATATGCAGCTTCTTTCGGGGTTAACGTCTCTATCTTCTGCTTGGGAATTACTATCTCTTCGAAGTAATTCTCTGGGAGATCAAATGCTTCTGCAATCTCATTTCTTCTCGCCTTCGCCGGTTCCGAATCCCCAGACATCCATTTGCTAACGGTTGACCTACTCACACCGCAGATCCTGGATAATTCTACTTGGTTGATATTTTGATCTACCATCACTTTTTTAAGCCTGTCCTTGAACACTTTCATCACCTACCTTTCTTCAGATGGCTTAACTCTCCGTCCGATTGAGTGCTATTTTTAATGATTAACCAATTTTATGGAGGAGTTTCGGGGCTATATGTATCGGACAGAGGATTAAGCCATCTGTTGATTGTCTCCCTCCAGTACTTTTGCTCATTTTTGAGCGAAAATCTTTTCTTTAAATCGCTCTCTATTCAGCTGCTAAAAACTTATTGATAAAGTACTGCTGTCCTTTTCCTGTAACTTTCGGGGTACGAGTAATTCTGTTGCATCCGTTTCCATCAATATGGACAGATTCTTTAATTTCAAAAAGTCCCATTTCCATACTCTTTTGAGTTGGCATGTTCCAATCGTTACCTTTTTGCTTAATCAGGTAACCGTTGTTTCTCAACCATTCAAATAATCTTCTTTGTCCTGTCTCTACTCCATTCTGTTTAAGAATTTTGGCTAATGCCCCAACTAAAATTGATGTATTTGCAGATGTGATCGCATGTCCCAGAATCGCATGCGGTTTCATTCGTTCGTTTTTCTCCTGCAGCAATCTGTTCTTTTCCCTCTCTTCTTTAAGAGCTGTAAAGGCTCTGATTGCCATTTCTGGATTATCAATCAGTTCATCAACTGCATACATCCCGTGTTTCCTGATCTGTGGTAATACTTCCGCTGTTACCCAATGCTTGAATCTCTTCGCATTCGGCATCTTACTTGAAAGGATTAAGCTGTAAAGACCTGATTCATTGATAAATATTACTTCTCTATTCTGACCTGACAGAACGATTCGTTCGGTCAGCTTATCTTCTTCATCAACGTGATCTCTTACGGCCTTCGGTGTGTTTGTATAGCCGAGAATCCCTGCTACATCCTTACCAACAAACATTACATCGCCGTTTATTGTAGCTGTTCTTACAGAACCAAATTCTTCTGATTTAAACGATTCTAATTCCATTTTTCTTTTCTCTCCTATTTATTTTGATTTTTTTGTTGAATTTAATTCACTATTCTTTTTAAAAAAAATTTCGTCTCTTTCTTTTGTAGTTAGATGTAATGTTGCTTGTAATGACGAAATCTCGGAGGCCTTGAATTCACCTAATCCCTTTAATCTGTTATACAATGTCTCTCTGAGCATTCCAGATTTTTCAGCCACTGCTTTAAAGCTCATTCCAGAGTCATTAATCTTATCAGTCAAGGCTTTCATATCGACCATTTTCTTTTTCTCCTTTCTTTGTTGAATTTTAATCACACTCATAATATAACACTGGTGTGAATATCCGTCAACACTTTTTCATAATTTTGTTGAAATTCTTTCACACTCATGGTATATTAATATCAGAAAGGCGGTGACTAAATGATTGATCTATATAGGAATATTCGAAAATTTAGAATCGAACATAAAATGTCTCAAGATACACTTGCTAAGTTGACTGGTTACACGAGTCGATCATCCATTGCAAAAATTGAAAAAGGTGAAGTAGATTTGCCTTTATCAAAAATAGAAGCCTTTGCGGACGCATTAAATGTTGAACCTTCAGAACTTATGGGAGACACTTGGGACGATGATGTTATAAATTCTTCGCGTCTCGATGTCGCTGAACATTTCGACGGTGATCCCTTCTTGATAGCCAAAGCTATGGAAGCAGAGAAAAATGATGCTCTATCAAATCAACCAGAACTGAACAAACGAGACTCAAAACAAATAGAAAAAATCCTACAGCAAACTAAAGACAAACTGACGTCACAAGAAGGACTAATGTTTGACGGTAATCCTGCTTCTCCTGAAGCAATTGAATCTATTCTAAGTGCAATGGAAATTGGTATGGAAATGGCAAAGAAAAAGAACAAGGAAAAATATACACCTAAAAAATACAAAAAGGACTGATGTGAATGGACATAAAAAAGATTGTAAATTCGCTTGTCAAAAAACACAAAACAAGAAATCCCTTTGAGATCATCAAAGGACTAAATGCTATCCTTGTGCCGGTGCCACTTGAGGGTGTCAGAGGATTTTATCAATATTTTCAACGTAATAACATTATTTATATTGATGATTCTCTTCCAGAACATGAACAGATTCTTGTCTGTGCCCATGAATTAGGTCATATGTTACTTCATAAAAAGGCAAATGCATTATTTATGGATACATACACTGGATTCAATACTACTAAATACGAAAAGGAAGCTGATCTATTTGCTATGGAACTTCTGGTGCCGGATGAAGTATTTTTAGAGTACCAGGAATTTACTACAAATCAAATTGCACGTGCACTTGGATATGACGAAGAACTGATAAAGTTAAGATTGAGATAAAGAGGAAATGCTATGGGACTATTAGATAAATTATTTGGTTTAATTAAAACCACTAATTCTTCTAAAAAACAGATAATATATGATACTTATTATTCAAACTATCCTGTCAAACCGTATATTTCTGACGAACGAAACATTGAAGAATGGATGGAACACACTAAATTATTTCCAAAACAAAATATAATTCCAAAAACTATGATGACTCCATATTCAGATGGATTATTACCCGGACACATATATATGCTTTATTGGCTTAAGAAATATAAAAACAAAAGAGTTCCTGCATATTTTGAATACAGATATGGCATTGATTTTGAAAAAGAAAAAGAGTTTCTTTTTTGCAATAAATATCTTGATACAAATAGCAAACCAACTCAGTTTGGACTTGAAGCTATTAATAAACATATTGAAGTTATAGAAGCACAACATCCAAAACCTAAGTTTTCTGAAACATCTGTTGCTTCTTCGCCTAATATTAAATATTCCGGACGAAAAATACCAGAAAATTTAGTTGAGGGATTTTTCCCTGTTCCACACGAAGACAAAGAAATAATTTCATATGAAATTGATCAAATCAATAAATTAGTTTCATATGCATTAAAACTCGCCCGTATAAAAAGAAGATTTCGAATTGATGCTTCTCGATTCGTATATTTGAAATCTCATACATATTATGAAGGAAATCCATTTACTCCTTCTGGTCGTCCTAAAAAAATCCCGCTTACCTTACATTACGACTACAAAAATGATGATCAAGTTCTTGAATTTGATATAGATAGAGATTTTTTTGGTGAAATTGGTTATCTTCAAAATGGACATATTGCTAAAGCAAGATTAATATTTTGGTTCAAAAAAGAAGGATATATAATCCATCTAGGAATCGTTGATAATATACTCACCGTTAAAAAAGTGGAGAAATCAGGCAATCCTACATGGATACCTATCTATAAATTAAAATAGCGATGACCTACTGCAATAAAACACCGTTACCTCTACCAGTTTCTAAGGGTGGATTAACAACGGAAGACAACTTACAAACTTTATGCTGGCGTTGCAATCGTAGTAAAGGAGCAAAAATCCAATAATAATTAAAAAAAACCGCCCAGCTACCAACTGGACGGAATCTCAGAAGTTTATCAACCACTTTGCAGCATATGATATTACTTCTCCCTAGACAAGAGAATTATATCATACATCCTGCAAAAACACAATTTGATAAGGGTGTATTTTTTGTACCCTTTTTTAAGAAAGGATGATACACATGGCAAGAAGAAATCCAAACGGCTACGGCAGCGTAACGAAATTAAAAGGAAACCGATCACGACCATACGTTGTAAAAGTTACTACATATGATGAAGACGGACACGGAAGACAGATCCCAGTGGACTATGCTGCAACTCGTGAAGAGGCAAATATTATTTTAGCCAGGTACAATGATAATCCTTGGAATATTGATCGCAATCGCGTCACTCTTGCAGAATTATATAAGCGATGGCTTGAAGTAAAAGCTCCTAAACTTGGAAGTTCTCGTTTATATACACTTAAAGCAGCTTATAAACATTGTCAAAAACTGTACGGAAAGAAATATAGGCAAATACGAGCTTATCATATGCAAGCAACCATGGACGATTGTGGTCGTAGTTATGCTACACAATCTCATATCAAAGCACTTTGGTGGCATTTAGATAATTTTGCATTTGAATTAGACATTATAGATAAGATGTATTCTCAAATAATTTCTGTCAGCACAGAACAGGGAGAAACTAAACGCACTCCATTCACTGAAAAAGAAGTTGAAGCTCTGTGGAAAATATCTGATCAAAAAAATGTAGATATTGTATTAATCTATATTTACACCGGATTCAGATTAATGGAATTGTTAAATATGACATGTGATCAGATCAATCTTGAAGAAGAATATTTTAAAGGCGGAAGCAAATCTTCTTCAGGGAAGAATAGAATTGTGCCAATCCATCCTCGTATCATGCCGTTTGTGAAAAATCGGCTAAAGAAAAGTAATGAATATTTTTTAGAAACTGATGAAGGATCTAAATTTAAAAAAGGAGATTTTTATGAAGAATGGAAGGTTGTTATTGCCTGTATAACAAAGAAAAAGAAAACGCCTCATGAGGCAAGGCATACTTTTGAAACATTTTTGGATAATGCAGGTGGTAATAGAAAGTGTATTGATATGCTGATGGGGCACAAATCTAAAGATGTTGGAAATAGGGTTTATAATCATAAAACAGTGGAACAATTGAGAGATACTATTCTCTTGTTGAAATAATAAATTTCCATTCAACAAGTAACAAATTAGTAACACATATGTTAGGAAATGACCATTTTAAGCCATTTCCTAACATTGCAAAATTATTATACCATAAAAAGAATGGCACTGTATATCACTTTAGTAATATACAGTATCTTTCCTTTCTTCATTATCATCATGTATCTACTTTATCTAAGCAAATTCCACATTACAGCCTGTGCTTTTTCTAAGTCTTTTCTCGCCACAAAAATTTCATACTGTATGGACTGTGATGTAGGATTCCCCACACTTCCAAAGTTTCCACGAAGTGTTCCTGATCCTGCCCATTCTCCTAAGTGATTGTATGTTTTGTATTTGTACTTAATCTTTTCCCGATCCAAGATATCCCTGATCGCATTAAATTGTATCATGTCTGTTCCAATCCATAAGCTTTCTGAGTTTAATATTGTAAACATACTTTTCTCCTTTCTCGCAATTTCCAATTTTATTAAACTGGATTTGCCCCCTCTTTTGCAGCATACCGAAGCCACTTTCAACCTGTTAATTAATTTCTTATATTTTATCACAATTTCCTGACTGTGTCCTATTTTTTCCCATAAATAATTCCCATCCCGCTGATCATCCATGGTGTTGTTACAAATCCCGGAATAAAGTCTAGCTTCTTTTCCAGATTTCCTATGTAGTGAACTTCTGAAATTCCTTCTTCTTTTAAGATTCTTACAAACTCTTCCATATCTCCGTACAATGCTTTCTGTGAAAACATATCCTGAAAAGAAAATACACCGCCTTTTTTCAAAACTCTTAATGCTTCTTTTACAACATCCCTCTTATCTTTTGCTGTTCGCACTTCATGAAACACGAAATTGCTTACTACTGCATCAAATGTCTCATCAGGGAAATCCAGTTTTGCTGCATCTCCTTTTTGAAAAGCGATATGGTCTGCAACTCCTTCAATCTTTGCATTTTTCTCGCACTGCTCTTTTGCATAATTCCATTCCACACCCCAGTGATCCATCGCTGTGATCTGTGCCTTTGGAAATGCTTTGGCGCAATAAACAGTAAGTGCTGCTGCTCCGCATCCGATGTCTAGAAGTTTCCCTTCACCATCCCAATCAAGATGTTTAATCAGATGTTCATGTACTCCTGCCATCATATTTCCTTTTCCAAATGCGAATGTTTCATGACAGATCAGCATATAAATTGCCATTACCAGAGTCAAAATGCATAATACGCCTACTATGATTGCAATGACCATTTCACTTAAAGCTACTTGTACTGCTACCGCAATAACACCTAAAACAATTACTGCTCCAAATAATGTATACAATGCTTTTTCAGGTACCCAGTTTCCATAATTTGCTTTTTCATTCATTCTTCTTTTCTCCCTTTTATTAGTGTTCGCTAACTATTCTCATCAACTTTCCTGTACGGATACGCCTTCTTTACAGCATCACGATATTTATAATGTTCCTCGACACTTCCAAACTCAAAGAAAATGGTTCTTTGAACCTCTTGTGACAGCTTTGGAAATTCTTTATCTTCCAAACTGTCCATCATCTGTCGATATAGATTTTTATACCGCAGATTTTTTCCTGCTTTTATAAAATATGGCTTTATACTTTCTTCACTGCACCACATAAATTTACTTAAAGTCGCTCCTTTACTCCAATAAAGGCTCTTAATCGCCAGATACAAAAATGGAACCATAACCTTCCTTGTCAATCTTGAAATCTGTGCAAATTGACCTCCATCAAAAAAGTATGCTCAATTGGAATTTTCATCTGAGAAAGAAATGTGAGTCCTAAATCTGCTCCAATCGATGAAGCGACAATAAGCGTTATTTTTTCTATTCCTTGCTTTTGCAGATACTCCCCTATCTGATGAATTTCATCTTGTTTACTTTGATAACTTTGTTCCCATCGTTTGAAATTCCATTTTTATATTCCTCCTTATAGTTTTAGTATATCAGATTCAAAAAATATTTCCTATATGAGATAATAAGAAAAATTCCTATAATCTAACAAATATCCACACAACCCATGATCATCTTCTCACACCTTGCATATCCCAACTGCGAACTGTTTAATGACAATGTATAATTACTTGCCATCCCCCATTTTTGTTCTGTATAGAAATTATAATTTATCCTTCGTCTTTTATCTGTATCCTTTATAAGTTTTACTGCCCCGTCTTCTGTAACATTATATAACTTGCAAATACGTTTGATCTTCTCTGGCATGTCTCCATGTATAAACACATTTAACACATCATCTCTATCCTTCAGTATAAAATCAGTATTTCTCCCAATCATAACGCATTGTTCTTTTTCTGCAATTTCCAAGATTACCTTTCTCTGTGCCTCATACAGCATATCGTCCACGGATTTCCCTGTAATATCACGACCCGAAAATGCATAGGCAAAAAATCCTTTCTTTGGGGATAATTCTGCATTTTCTTCGATATATTCTGGTGATAATCCTGACTGTTGCGCAATCTGATCTATAATATTTTCACTATAATAAGCAATTCCAAGCTGTTGTGCTACTTCTTCTCCGATAAATCGTCCACCGCTTCCAAATTCTCTACTGATTGTAATGATTCTTTTTGCCATAATACCTTCCTCCTTAATGTGTTAATCGGTCCACTTTTGTTTTTCTTATCTTCTTTAAAAAGATAAATCCGATCAGACATGCTGCAAGTTCTGTAATTGGGAATGCCCACCAGATTAAAGATACTCCTGCCTGGTCATTTCTTACAAAGATTGAAAAGATTCCTGCCAGGGGTAATATGACCACAAGTTGCCTAATCAGTGAAATAATTAATGATTCCATACCACCATCCAATGCTTGGTATATTCCCTGATATGCCACATTAATCCCAGCAAAAATAAAACTGATCGAGATAATTCTCATTGCACCAATAAAATATTCTCTGGAACTTCCCGCGTTAAATAACGTTGCAAAAAAGCCTGGAAAACCTTCTGTGATCAAAATTCCGAAGATCATTAATACAATTGTATACATCAAACCATATTTGATTCCATCTTTTATCCTCTTTTTACTTCCCATCCCATAAGCAAATGCTATGATCGGTGTAATCGCATCCCTTAGTCCAAATGCTAAGAATAAAACAAACTGCTGTACTTTATAAAACAATCCGTAGGCTGTCTGAGCGGAAGGACTGAATTTCAAAATAAGGTTCATTACATATACCATAATTGACATCAATGCCTGTGCAATGATCGCCGGAAGTCCGATTGCATATATTTCTTTGATAATTCCAGCATCTGGCTTCATATACTTTGCTCCATGTTCAAATTCTTTGTTTAATTTCATATGAAAGATAAACAATAACACTGTTGACACTACCTGTCCGATGACTGTTGCATAAGCTGCACCTTGAACCCCCATTTCTGGAACAGGTCCAATCCCATAGATCATGATCGGATCAAGGATGATATTTACCACTGCTCCCGCAACCTGACCGATTGTTGAATAGAGCGAACGCCCTGTTGCCTGTAACAACTTTTCAAATAGAGAAAAGAAAATGATTCCCATGGAAATGATACAGCATATCCTAAGATAACTTGTTCCCATAGAGATTACTTTCGGATCAACCGTCTGTGATGAAATGTATGTTTTAACTCCAAAGATTCCAAAGAGCAAACAGACCACATAAATGATCCCGCCTAAAAACAAACTGTTTCCAGCAACCTTACCTGCTTTTTTATGATTTTCCTGTCCGAGTGTTCTTGCAAGAAGTGCATTGGTTCCTACTCCTGTTCCAATCCCTACCGCAACCATCAGCATCTGAACTGGAAATACAAGCGTCAAGGCATTTAGGGCTGCCTCGCTTCCTGCTCTCATGTTACCTACAAAAGCACTATCTACAATATTGTAGACTGCCTGCAATGCCATTGATAAGATCATTGGAATTCCCATCTGGATCATGAGCTTATTGACTGGCATATCCTTCATCTTGTTACTTTCTGCCATTTTTAATTTTTCCTCCTTTTTTGCATAAAAAAAGAATGTAGTTCATCAGAATAAGCTGGTCTTACGCTGATTGGCTACACACTTTTTAATGACATTTTATGATTGTAAAAATAGAAAAACGAGCAGCAAAAACTGGATTTACGCTCGTTTGCTACTCGTTTGGTTTTTATTATATTTTGATTTTTTGAAAAAGTCAAATGAAAATTATTGTACATTCTCATAATTACAAATCTGGATTGCCGCACCATCTCATTTTGTCCTTCTAATCTGTTCTGCCATAAGTGCCTCCGCCTTTCCTTGTTTCTCAATGTTGTATTATAATCTGTCCCATATTAATTTAACATCTAAACCCCATATTTATAATCAATAGTACCATATTCCTTCTTAAAATAAAACTCTAGCTTCTTTCATCTTCCAACACTTCGATATAAAAACTAACCGGGCGGAATCCATCATTACAGCTGATCATTGCTGATTTTTTATTTTTCATCCATCCTTCATAAATATCGCTACCTCCATAAACTAATGTCATAACAAACGGAGAGATACTCTCCCATGCACTTTCACAAAATCCTTCTGGTCGTTTCCATCCTTCTGCAATAAATACTTGCCCCTCTTCTATATCGCAAGCATTCTCCATAGGATTTTCATACTTTTCCATTAAGTCTTTATATTCTGTTTTGCGGATTGCAGTAATTTTACATCGTTTCACTTATTTCTTCCCCTTACATTTTATTCTATCAATTTTTATTCTCATTATAGCACAAAATAAAGGCACCAGATATTTCTAAAAAACATCCAATGCCTTTATGATTTTTCTTATAAATATGTTTTTATTTCTCTAGATATCTAACGCCACATGATGCCCTTCATACACAGCATTTGTAATCGTAGAAACTTTCGATGCATCTCCGATCACTGTCACATATTTATCAATTTCCTCTAATAAAAGTGGTCTATGTCTGATGTTCGCATCTGGAGCAAATTCATCTCTCATTTCTACAATATAAAAAAACCCCTGTTGTCACTGAGAACATGGATGAAAATCTGATCATCACTTATTCTCCGAAATATAAAGCTTATCAGCGAAAGATCCGTTCCCGTCAGATCGAACGTGCCTGTATATCAGCAGACCTTTTCATCCGAACGAATCAAGGTTGATGATACGATTGATGCATACTTTGAAAATATATTGCAACACGAAAAAAGAAAACCCCACGTAAAAACGTGAGGTTTAAAAATGGACTAGGCGGGAATCGAACCCGCGTCCAAAAGCCAATTCACATGAGGCTCTCCCATTACAGTCAGTCTTCTTTCATTCCCTCTACCGTGCTCCGACTAACAGGATCACAGCTTCAGTAGCTTCATCAATACTTTAACCGGCACAAAGCTTGACCGGTCAAGGGTCCTGCATGTTTGAAGCCAGGATTCCAGACTACAGGTGATCTAGAGCTGACTGCTGCAAACTAGGCAGCGTACGCTAATTTATTATCTGCGTTTATATTTAAGTTTGTACCGTAAGGTGGTCCCTCCCAATGGCTCCTCAAGCTTCATAACCCCTGTCGAAACCTTTACTAGCCCGGAATTAATAAGCTTGGTTCGAGACTGAGAGCCTTCCCAGTCTCGAAATTATATTATATAGTCTCTTATATAGGATGTCAAGTCTTTTTGTATAACTTCTTATACAATCTTTAATCTTCCTTGAAATTATCCAAAGTTTCTTACTTTGAAGTCTCTCTGTGCTTCTCTTAACTGATCTCTCTTTGAGATATCTTGTCGTTTGTCGTAGAGTTTCTTACCTTTGCATAATCCGATCTGAACTTTTACCAAACTTCCACTAAAGTATACTTTTAATGGAATCAATGTATATCCCTTCTGATTGATCTGTCCGATCATCTTGGAAATCTCCGATTTATGCAATAATAGTTTTCTTGTACGAAGTGGATCTTTGTTGAAGATATTTCCTTTTTCATAAGGGCTGATATGCATCTGATGAATGAACACTTCCCCATTATCAATATCAACAAAGGATTCTTTGATGCTGCAGTGTCCTTGTCTTAAAGATTTTACTTCAGTTCCATGAAGTACGATCCCTGCTTCAAAACTGTCTTCTACAAAATAATCATGTCTTGCTTTTTTATTATTTGCTATGAGTTTAATTCCATCCGTCTTCGCTTTGCTCATAATCATCATCCTCCACTAACTCAAAATCAATATTCTTAAGCATCATATCCACATCTTTGACACGGATTTTCGCCTTCTCTCCTAATTTAAATGTTCTTCCAGTTCTTTCTCCTACCATGGAATAGGTCTTCTCATCATAGTAATAATAGTCTCCCGGAAGAATGGATACATGAACCATTCCTTCGATCGTATTTGGAAGTTCCACATAGATTCCCCAGTTTGTCACACCGGAAATGATTCCTTCATGTACTTCTCCGATTCTTCTTCTCATGTATTCCGCTTTCTTAAGCTTACATACTTCTCTCTCGACTTCTTCTGCACGGCGTTCCATCTTAGATGACTGTTCTGCTACTTTTGGCAAAATTGCATCGTAATGACTGAATCGTCTTGTTGTAAATTTATTATGCAAAGTTTCCTTGATGATCCTGTGGATCTGAAGATCTGGATATCTTCGGATCGGTGATGTAAAATGGCAGTAATATCTTGTGGACAATCCAAAATGCATAGAGCTGTATGCAGAATATTTTGCCTGTTTCATAGATCTTAATGTCAAACGGCTGATCAATGGTTCTTCTGGTGTTCCTTCGATCTTTGTCAGTAACTTCTGTACTTCCTTTGGATGAATCTCATCATGACTGCTCTTTAAGTAAATTCCAAAGTTTTGTAAAAATACCTGTAACTTATCAATCTTCTCATGGTCTGGAATCTCATGGATTCGATACAAAAATGGAATCTCTCTCCAGTAGAATTCTTCCGCGATCGTTTCATTGGCACACAGCATAAAATCTTCTATGATCTTTGTTGCTGCATTTCTCACCTGTGGATAAACATCAACTGGACGGCCTTTTTCATCTAAGATGATCTTAGATTCTGGAAAGTCAAAGTCAATGCTTCCTCTTTCATGACGACGATGTCTTAAAATGTCGGATAATTCCTTCATTAACTCAAACATTTCTACAAAATCTTCGTATTTGTTACGTTCTTCCATATCCCCATCCAAGATTTTAGCTACGGATGTATATGTCATACGATGATCGACGTTGATCAATGTCTCTGCAATCTGATAATCGACAACCTTTCCACTTGGATCAACTTCCATGATACAACTTAATGCCAGTCTGTCGCATCCCTGATTTAAGGAACAGATTCCATTCGATAATTGATGTGGAAGCATCGGAATCACACGGTCTACAAGATATACACTTGTTCCTCGTTTTAACGCTTCTTTATCTAATGGAGAGTACTCTGTTACATATTCGGATACATCCGCGATATGTACTCCAAGTAAATAATTCTTTCCTTTTCTTGATAATGTGATCGCATCATCTAAGTCCTTCGCATCTTCTCCATCGATCGTTACCATTGGCCAGTCTCTGATATCCATACGGTCTTTGTAGTCAGATGCTTTGATCTCAGATGGAATCGTATCAACCTGCTGTTTGACATCATCTTCAAACTGGGTTGGGATTCCATAAGCTTTGACAATTGATAAAATATCAACTCTTGGATCATCTTTATGTCCTAAAACTTCAATGATCTTTCCTTCTGGACTTCTTCTGGCATCTCCATAATCTGTGATCTCTACCATCACTTTAAATCCGCTGGTAAGATTCTTGCACTGAGATTTGGATACAAAAATATCACTGTCAAATCTTAAATTATCTGGAATCACGAACCCAAAGTTCTGGTTTTTCTGAAGAGTTCCGACCACTGTCTTGATTCCTCTCTCTAAAATCTTGATGATCTTTCCTTCTTTTCTTCTTCCAGAAGTTGGGTGATCGTCCAATACCTGCATTAAGACCGTATCTTCATGGAAAGCTCCATTCATGTTCTTCTCATGAATGTAATAATCGTCATCTTCCCCTTCCACAGTCACAAACCCAAAACCTTTGCTTGTACAACTGAATGTTCCTTTGACCGTCTTCACACTTGGCGGCATGTATTTTCCACGTTTACTTACTTCAATCGATCCTTCTTCTACCAGTTCATTCAAAATCTCAACAAACTCGTCACGATCTTCTGGAGCTACCTGCATCAGGTATCCGATCTCTCTTTGTTTCATTGGCTGATAATACGGATCGTTGATCAACGCTTTAATCTTCTTCTTTCTGTTAAATCGTTTATCTGTCATTACGTTCTCCTGTATATTTAAATCTTCTTAATCTTTTTATGGAAATCCTCTTCGACATAAAAAGCACCTCTTAAAACAAGTTTAAGAAGTGCTTATCTTTTCTCTAAATAAATCTTGAGCAAAGGATTGCTGCTGTTACGAAAAATACGATCGTAAAGAATGTTGTCACTTTGATCAGTGTTCCTTCCTTAGAACGACCTTTGTTCTTGCTCCAGTATGTTCCGCTATCTGCTGCACCGGTTAAAGAACCTAATCCCGCTTCTTTTCCTTCTTGCATTAATACTAATATGATTAATAAAATTGATGCTATAATAAAAATTACAGTTAATGCTGTTTTCACGATATGCCTCCTAATATATTTCCATTCACTGTGGTTCATTCTAACATATACATATCAAACTTGCAAGGAAAACAACAATACTTTGCATAGTTTTTACATTTTTATCCTTTTACCAGCCATATTTTGATAAGCTTCCAAGCTCTTCTTCAATACGTAATAAACGATTGTATTTTGCAGTACGATCAGATCTGCATGGTGCTCCTGTTTTGATCAGTCCTGCATTCGTTGCAACTGCAATATCTGCGATCGTCGTATCTTCGCTTTCCCCTGATCTATGAGAAATGATTGTTTTGTAGTCTGATTTTGCAGCTGTCTCAATGGCATCTAATGTCTCTGTCAATGTTCCAATCTGATTTGGCTTGATCAAAATGCTGTTTGCAATATTTTCCTTAATTCCTTCTCTTAGCCGTGCAACATTTGTTACAAATAAATCATCTCCAACTAGCAGGATCTTCTCTCCAAGACGGTAGGTCAATACTTTCCAACCTGGCATATCTTCTTCATTTAATCCATCTTCAATGGAAAAGATTGGATAATCTTCGACAAGCTTTTCATAATACTGCACCATTTCTTCAGAATTTCTTCTTACTTCCTTGCCTGCCATCCTGCTTTCTCCCATAAAATGATAAACTTTCTCATCTTCATTATAGATTTCTGATGCAGCACAATCCATAGCGATTGCTATTTCTTCTTTTGTTTTATATCCTGCCTGTTCAATTGCCTGCACCAAAAGATCTAATGCCTGTTCTGAGCTTTCCAGATTCGGGGCGAAACCTCCTTCATCTCCAACACCTGTATTTAAATGATTTTTCCTCAAAATGTATTTTAATGTATGATACACATCAGTTCCCATCATCAAAGCATCTTTGAAAGAGTCTGCACCAACTGGTGCAATCATAAATTCCTGAAAATCAACGGTATTATCTGCGTGTTTTCCTCCATTTAATATGTTCATCATTGGTATCGGAAGTTTGGATGCAAAGCTGCCTCCAAGATACTGGTATAACGGTAAACCTAGTCCACAAGCGGCTGCCTTAGCAGTTGCAAGTGATGCTCCAAGGATTGCGTTTGCCCCAAATCTTTCTTTGTTTGGGGTTCCATCTGCTTCTAACATGATCTGATCGATCTCAATCTGATTGAGTGCATTTTTGCCAGTCAAGCGGTCTGCAATCTTGTGATTCACATGATTAACAGCTGTTTCAACACCTAATCCACGGTATCTTTTTTCGCGGTCTCTTAACTCTAACGCCTCATATTTACCTGTGGACGCACCAGAAGGGACAATTGCTCTTCCCAAGGCTCCATTTTCTAAAAGTACATCGACTTCTACCGTTGGATTTCCTCTGGAATCTAAAACTTCCCTTCCGATAACATTTTCAATGCATAAACGATTTTTCAATTTTTGTCACATCCTTCTTTATGAAAATAATAGTGGTATTATTTCCTTGGTTGGATGTTTTTATACATATCACTAATATCGATCAAATATATTTCTTTTCCATGTTGCACCAGCATCTTCTTCTCTTTTCCTGCCAGATACATTTGCGTATCATCTCTAAATTTCTTTGGCAATATAAATTTCTTATATGTCTTATTTCTTAGATTACACAAATAATCATTGCCTTGATCATCATCAAATAAAACATAATCTCCAGCATCATCAATAATATGTACTGTTTTAACATCTGGAATATCAATGGATGTTTCATATGCCAGATGTTTTAAATGTAACTTTCCTTTCTTTTCTTTGTATACATACCATTCGTTATTTGAATATTGTTCTTCTTTGGAGCGGTCATCCCATTGTTTTATCGCTTTGGCTGTTTTTAGATTAATTTTATTCCAGACGTTGTATTCAGAATTTTTTGTCATGACAGGATTTCCCATTGCTACAATCTTGTCTTTTCCAATAAAACAAATTTCTTCATTGTGTGCATATCCACTGATTCCTGGCTGTTTGGTTTCTTTTCCTGTTTTAAGATTCAATGCACTCCAATATCCTTTGCTTCTGTAATTTAACAAAATCCATTCCCCATCTGGTGACATCTCCATATTGCAGATTTTGGTGTCATCTGTAATCTTTGTTACTTTTCCTGTTTTAAGATTTAATTTTGCAATACATTCTTTTTGTATGATATCATCTTTTTTATTCATATGATATAAAGAAACATAAATCGTATCTTCATCCCATACTTTCCAGAAAATATCACTGATATTTCCTTTCACATTGTATACATAAATTTCTCCACGAATCACTGCATACTGAAATGAAAATTTCCTTCCATTATAAATTCCATGGAACCATTTTTTCTCTGGTTTTAATTCTTTTAAATGATTCCCTTCAATTGTATATACTTTGTCTGTCACTTCGACATCGTATTTTCCTTCGTAATGATACTGACAGATAAAGCTTTGGTTGTGTCCTTGTTTGATTTCCATGTTATCTTTTAGCACAATCTTTTGGTTTTTCTTATGATCGCTGACATCTTTGGTTTGTGTTACTTTATATATCGTCTGTGACATAAATGTCTTTTGAATCCACTGCCGAAATGTTTTCGATGTCGCTGCTGCCACGCTAACACTTATTCCTAAGGTCAGAAAACAGATCAATGCAATCGTTGCTGCTTTAACCATTGGTGTCATTTGCTTAAATTTTAATTGCTGTTTGTGGTTTTGGTTCTTTCTCTTTTCCATATCTTTCAATGTTTCCATCAAAAATTTATCATCCACTGCATCGATTGCCTGAAATAATGTTTTTTCCTCATCCTTATTGTCTTTCATATTTCAAATCCCTCCTCTTTCAGATATTCTTTTAACTCTTTTCTGATCCTTAACAGTTTGACTGACATATTCTTTGGAGTTATTTCATAATCTCTCGCCATTTCTGAGACCGATTGCAAAAACCAGTATCTTCTTAAAAATAAAATTCTTTTTTCTTTTGGCAGTTTCTCTATGAACTTTGCAACGATCCATTTTAATTCTCGTAATTCGATCTGATTTTCTACATTTTGTTCTTTGCTGATGCACTCTTCTAATTCTTCCAGTGAAAGATCATACTGGCTGTTTCTCTTTTTTGCATGATGATATTCATAGCGTTTTAATGATAGATTTTTTATGATCCTACAGATATACGCTTTGAATGGGTTCGGTTTCTTGGGCGGTATCTGATTCCACAAGGTAAGCCATGTATCACTGACACATTCTTCACTGTCTCTGATATCATTTAAGATTCCCATGGAAATGCTTGTACATAATCGTCCGTATTTTTTATCTGTTTCGTGAATTGCTCTTTCTTCACGGTTTGTATATAAATCTATGATCTTTTGATCTTCCATATCCTTGCCCTTCCTTTGTTTATTTTGATGATCATCTGGTTATATATACGGAATTATTATATGATACTACATAGAAATTTTAATTTGCTGGTTTGATGACGGAAATTATTGATGGAATATTATAAAAAGGGTTATCTGTCTGCGACGTGCTCTCGCTCGACTCACACGCAGCTGTACTAAGCTCCTGAATGGTCTAACGACCATCCACTCACTAAGTGCAGGCGTGTTCCTACGGTCTCAGACAGATAACCCTTTTTATAATATTCAAATAATTTACGTAATCGAAACCACTACCGAATGTGCATGGAGAATGATATTGGATGTAAATTAATTTTTTCAAGACAGAAGATAAGTGTTTATTATATTCCCAAACATCTCGATAAATCGGTGCTTATGCATCTCTTTAAATTCCCGTTTACGAATACAAAAATTGTTAATCAATATCATATAACATACACACTGTATAGTGATTTGAATCACGTAAATTATTTGAATATTATAAAAAGAGATCATGTGTCAGCAACCGTACGGACACGTCTGCACTTAGCGAGTGGATGGTCGTTAGACCATTCAGGAGCTTAGTACAGCTACGTGGGAGTCCGAACGCGAGTGGGTTGCAGGCACATGATCTCTTTTTATAATATTCCACCAATAATTTCTGTCTTCAAACTACAATTTACTATTCAACTACAACTTTGCATATTTTCTTAAAACAAGCAATTCCATATTTGATAAAATTTTTCATACCATCCTGTTTTAGTTTTGCCACATAATCTTTCTCTTCAATCTGTTTTAATGCCTTTTCACATGCTGCATCCAGATCTCCGTCCTCTGCATACTTTATTTCAATCACAATTCCTGTTCTATTGGTCGGAACCTCCACTAATATATCACTGTAACCAATTCCTGATTCTGCATTTGACTTGATCAGCCAGTTTGATTTATATCCTAGAAGTCCAAGCAAAATACCATGATAAAAATTTTCCTTCTTTTCTTTTGCAACTGCTGTATCACGTATACTGATGGTATTCCAGAGATAGTCTCCAAAAATCTGTTCTATCTTTTCGGAATCTTTATCTACAAATGCACTGCAAAACTCTTCCAATGTTTTTCCATCATTTCTTGATACATCAGAAAACCAATCTCTGATTTTTTTTACGAAAAGATTTCTAACCTCTTTATTCGGAATTACCAGACGGTATTTTCCACTTTCTGTACAACCTTTATGTGTCAGATATCCTGTCGTAAAAAGCACACTCCATAAATTTTCAATGCTTTTATCAATCTCATCATAAGTGAGTTCTGATACAACATCCTTTTCAATACTCTCTCCTGCTATTAAACGTTCTATCTCGTTTCTAGTCGATATATCAGCCTTGTCTATAAATCTACGAACGATAGCATTACCACTTGAGTTGGACCAGAAATCCTGTGGCTTAGCAGAAACATCTAAATATAAGCTTTTACAATATTGAATTACATCCCATGGACAATATATATCAATGTTTCCAAAATGATAACCGTCATACCACTCTTTGACTTCTAAATAATGATCTTTAAGATTGTAATCATTCAATATTTTTTTGACCTCAGCATCTGTAAATCCAAAACTCTCATCATACTGATCATTCAAGATTGATAAAACCTCAAAATTATTAAGACCTGTAAAGATGCTTTCCTTAGAAATCCGCATACAACCTGTCAAAACCGCAAACTGTAAACTATCATTGGTCTTCAACGCCATTCCGAAAAGACCTCTGATCAATGACACCATCTCTCTGTAAAAGCCATTCTGAAAAGCCTTATCCAAAGGGACATCATACTCATCAATCAAAATGATCACCTTTTTTCCAAAATGCTTGTACAATAATTGCGACAAAACCTGAAGGCTTGATATCAGCATTTTTTCATTCATTGTATTCATACCATTATTTAATGAAATAATAGCTTTGTATCGTTTTTTCTCATTTTCTGACAGATGTTCACTATCTTCCAAAAATCCAAACCGCTCTGCTTCTAGACCTATCAACTCTGTCATGCGATACTTGGCATCCTCAAAAGTTAATCCATCCACACTTTTTAATGAAAGGAAAATAACCGGATATTTTCCCATATACTCTTCACAAAGTTCTTTATTTTTTGTAATATATAATCCATCAAACAATGATTCGTCTGCATCTATTTCAAAAAAAGAGCGTAACATACTCATATTCAAGGTCTTACCAAAACGACGTGGACGTGTAAAAAGAGTAACCTCGCCACCTGTTTCCACCAACTGTTCTATAAGCTTTGTCTTATCAATATAATAAAACCGATTCTTTCTGATTTTTTCAAAACTATCGATTCCTACTGGCAGTTTTAAAGTATTTACCATATAAACCTCCACGAAATGTTCAAAATCCGCTATACTTTGTCTTAAGTATAGCGGATTTTTATTTTTAATTCAAATACACTTTTATGCTTCTGATATTAGATACCTTTACCCTTAATCACAGATTCCAAAAAATCAACATATTCTTCAAACTGTTGAATTCCCATCTCTGTGATTTCATATTGTGTTACCGCTTTCCCATTCATTAGTTTCTTTTCAGATTTAACATATTCCCAGCTTTCTAATTTCTTCAGCTGTATACTAAGATTACCGTCCGATGCATTTGTTAATTTCTTTAGTTCTGTAAAAAGCAATTTTTTTGTGATCAGATGACTGATGATCAGTAGTCTGAGTTTTGAACAAAATGCTTCCTGTATTTGATATTCTTTCACCCTGTAACATATCCTCTTTCATTTATAATCATTCTTTTCTTATACATTTTGCTAATATCATATAGCCAATAATAAGCATAACATAATAATACAAATCTTGATAGTGTATCACGATATTTCCAATTGATAATTCCTGATCTATCGCAAACGCAATCAGGTAAACGACTAAATTACCTATCGCACATACAGCATATATTTTGTTATCACGTACAAAACTGACGATTAAAAATGATACACTTAATAAGATAATTGCTGAAAACACCTGTAAATTCATCAACATTTCTAACATTTTTCCTGCCTGAGAAGCTTCATTATTTAATGTAAATGATCCGATAATTCCTGCAATCCATAAAATGACTGGGATCACAACTACAACGCTTCCATAAATATAAAGCATCGCCTGATAATAATGATTAGTATTGCTTTTTTCCTCTTTGTACATTCGGAAAATATAATACGCCAAATAAACAAAACATATCATTCTCCCAATATACATTTCCCTCACGAATCCTTGATATAAACTGACGATTAAATACAACACAACGGTTATCATATTAATAATTGCATAGCTTTTAAAAAATCCACCTAATTGATTCATTGGATTCTTTGCTCCATCGATTGCTGATCGAATCATTTTAAAATCTTCTTCGTATGTTTTATTGTCCATCTTCTCTATCTCCTTTTGTTTTTAAAGTTCCTTTATTTTATAAAGTTTATATTATTATATTTTATTTATATTTTTTGTCAATATATTTTATTTTCTCTTTATTTATGTTATACTTACCTCACATGACAAACGTACGTTCGATAAAGTGAGCTGCGGCTATGGCTAAATTAAATAAAATCAAACCAGATACTATATTAAAAAACTTCTGGAAAAATAATGACCGATTTGCTGATCTTTTTAATGCTTTCTATATTTGGCTGGTGTCACGCCCATCACGCTTTTAAATGCGGATGAAAATTTTCCTGGATTTTCGTATCCCATTTTCAATGCAATTTCTTGAATCTCTACTTTGGAATCTTCCATTAACAGATTGGCTGCAACATTCATACGTTATCTCTTCTGGTAAGAATAAATGGAATCTCCATAAATTTCACGAAAACATTTTTTCATGCTTGTTGCTGGCATATCGTATTGTTTTGACAATTCTTCGATTGTGACTCTCACTTGTAAATTTGATGTAATCTGCTCATGGATCGCACGGATCTTTTCCATCTGTGTTTTGTCGTAATATGGCTTGAGATCAATGGAAAAACCATGAAACATCTCATCTAAAGATTTTTGTGCTGCATGAACTTCTAGGAAAATGCTTACGCCATGATAATGTCTTAATGGATAATATGCCATGCCTTTATGATGCTTGCGGTCATCGACCCGCAGTTCATTTTCCCGCATAATACTGAAGATTCCCGGCTGGTTTTCATCTCGATGCGTCCTTCTCTGCATTGGTCGATGCATAGAACTTTCTGTCCGCTGTTTAATTCAAACTCGGACATACATTGTTCCATATGCATATCGGTAAAACAGATCATGATACCTGGCAGAATCTGATGAACTGTCATCTTACCTTCTCCAGTTTCATCGGAAATCATCATGACCATGCTGTTTTCATCTTTTATGATCGTTTTTGTGTTGCTTCCAAATTGGGCAATATCCAGATTTAAAAATAGAAATTCTCCCAATGACGGACTACCAGCAAAGAGGAGAAACATTTTCCGTTCTTGGAAGCAAATATAATCTGTTTGAAGGTATTTATAGGCCTGCTGACTGGAAGAGACTTTGTCAGTTTCTTGAACTTGACAGGACACCAATTTGTTGTGCCATTCCTAAGAACCACCCTCTTTGTGATCACAAACAAATTTCTATGCATGATCTTGATAATCAACATATTGTTACGATTCCTCTGGATACAGATCTGACTCTGCCTTATGGATTAATGTATGCAAATGAGCCAAGTGAAGCTTTGAAAAAGTTTCTTAGAATTGTAAAAAAACTGACATGGTAAAACTGTCAGCTTTTTTGATCTCTTCTTGCAACGTATATTTATTCATTTTTATTTGTAAGTTTTTTCATGATCTTAAGCATAATAACTGCTGCGATCAATGCTGTAACCACGTCTGAACACGCCTGTGATACCAAAACTCCTGTATATCCAAACACATTTGACATGATAAAAAGTGCTAATACATAGATCACACCCTGTCTGCTAATGGATAAAACAAAAGCTCCTCCTGCATTTCCAACGGCCTGACATACGCAGGTTGAGATCAGGCTCACGGACATAAAGGTCATTCCGATCTGCTGGAATCTTAACATCATGGCTCCATTTGTTATGATATCTGGTTTATCCATAAATACTTTGATGATCTGTGGTGCGAAAATACACATGAGAATCGTAAATAATAGTCCTAATCCCATTTCAAATAAATATGCAAATTTCAGGATATTTTTTAATCTTTTTTCATTTTTAGCCCCGTAGTTGTATCCGACCAGCGGCTGTCCTCCGAAGGCAAATCCTACGAGTACTAAGGCTGTGATCATATTAACCTTTAATGCGATTCCCATCGCTGCGACTTTATCTGTTCCATATGTAAGTAAAAAATTATTGGTCATGACCATCATAAAGGTCTGCATGATATTTGTGATCGATGCTGGAATTCCGATCATTAAGATATCTCTGATCCTTCTTCCTGTGACCTTCATATGGGATGGAGAACATGTCAGTCTCTTTGATTTCTTCATCACCGCATATACATAATAAATATCTGCAATGATATTTCCAAGAACTGTTGCCATGGCGGCTCCTGCTGCCCCCTGGTTTAATCCAAAGATAAAGATTGGGTCAAAGATGATATTTACAATGGAACCAATAATTGATCCTGCCATTGACTGGACTGCTAATCCTTCGGTTCTTAGGATATTGCTTGGCACCATGCTGAAAATGATAGATACTGCACCAATCGCAATCCATGTGTAGTAGGCATTGGCATACTGGTATGTATCTTTGCCAACTCCTAATAATCCGAGAATCTGTGTACGGAATAATAATAGGATTGCACTGATACATAGTCCAAATACCAAAGATATCCAGATACAGAATGCGCATGTTTTCTTTGCCTCGTTATCTTTCTTCTCTCCTAACAATCTTGAAATCGCGGAACTTCCTCCAAGTCCGAAGATATCTCCAAATGCGATCATTAAGGTAAACATCGGTGCTACGAGGGACACTCCGGCGACCAGTTCCTGCACTCCTGTCAGGGCGATAAAATAGGTATCTACCATGTTATATACTAATGATACGATCATACTTAATACCACTGGCAGTGCAAGTTTCATATATGCCTTTGGAACTGACATTTTTTCAAATAAATAGTTTTCCATAAAAACTCCTTTCCAAATCTTATTTTATAGGCCAAAAAACATCCATAATCCTTACTTAAAATGGATTATGGATGTCCAAACCGTAGCATTGCATACGCAATGCCCTATCATATTTTACTTTATCACTAAGTGGCATTTTAACAGAGTTTATTTTATACGTCAAGATTCATTTAAATAAAATCTGTATCCTTTATGATCTTTGCAATTGCAGTATTCGAGTAGATCAATGGATTGGATCCATGATAAAACAAACATCCCTCGCATGGCGACTTGATCACTTCGATCACATCTCCTTCATAGGTATCTATGATCTCTGCGATCTCATCTCCTACACTTAAATGATCTCCACATTTTACTTTCAAGACAAGAATTCCTGAAGTCTTTGTTCTTACTGTTACAAGTTCATTTTCTTCTACGATCCTTGAACGGTATCCCCCATTCACCTTCATATGGATCAGTCCATGATATGCAAGAAATCGGATCACTGCATCAATTCCGTAACGTGCCTGTTTTACATCAACCTGATCTGTTCCCGGTGTATAAATCGAAAATGCCTGTGTTCCCCATACCTGCCATTCATAATTCAGAGTTGTCGTATCATAAGGTTTTGGATTTCTTAACATAATATATGGCATTGCAAATTCTTTTGCCACTTCTACATTTTCATATCCTGTTTTCATGATTCTGACATGCGGAGTGAAATTTCCTTCCAGATAAAAGCTTGTAAAATGGATTCCATAAGTATAATCTTTTACTTTTTGGAAAAATCCGTCTGCAATCCTTTGTGTTGTCTCACCCAGATCATATCCTGGAAACATTCGATTGATATCTGTATTATCCGTTGCCCAGAACCTTGTACTTGTATTGAGTGAATATGGATTAACAGAAGGAACGATCATAATTCCAAGATTCTCATCAAGGCATCTTCTTTCTTCCAATAATTTTAACGTTTTGATCAGATTAGAACACATATATAATTGTTGAATTTCATTTCCACGGATCGCACCTACAATGCAGACTGTTTTTTCATTTCCTCCAAAATGATATCCATAAATTTTAAACGAATCCCTGTAGAGAGAATCCATCTGATAGAGTAAAACTTTTTCCATTCTCACGCCTGCCTTTCCAGAATACGTCCGATCAGTGATCCTTCACTTACAACCGGATATTCTCTTAGTGTAAATAATATTCCGTCACATTCTGAATATAATTCTTCTTTCACAACGCTCTCCAATGGATCTAGAATTTCTCCAATCTTATCTCCCTTTTTAACATTTGTCCAATGTTCTACCGTTGGAAGAAAGATTCCTGCATATCCCGCATTCAGATAGTGGACTTCTCCATCCGTGAAGATCAACGGATCTTTTGGTGTAATAACTTCTCCTTGCCACATTCCAAGATCTTTCATCTCTACAAAAATACCATCCACTAATTGTTTGCAGTACTCTTTTGTCATGCGCATTCCAACGCCCATCTCCACGACAAGCACTGAAGTTCCGATCATATTTAATGAATGTGCAAAAGTTGCTTCTAACACAGTAGCAGCTCCATGTACCCACACATAATCAATATTTAATCGTTTCGCATAAGGAAGCAACGTATCTTTGCATAGTTCATTGATCCTTACCTGCGGAATCTCTCTTAAGAAAATATTACTTGCATGAATGTCAAAGCATTCTTATCAATGCACTTATTTGATCGCTGTCATAAACAATTCGTACATATCATCTTCACCACTTAATTTAGGCGAGTTCTCTCCTCCACCATTCGTACTTCTTCTCATTGTTGCGTAAAATTCTTCTCCAGCATTGATCAGTTCCATCGGATAAATCTCATATCCTAGTTCCTGACATTGCTTGCAAAAGGCAAGAATCGGTTCTTTTTCTTCCCTTGTTTTTAATAATGTCTTTCGTATTGTGTCATCATGCAGTGCTTTTTCCTGTAATTCTTCTAATTTTTCGTATACATCCATATCGGACACCTCCTTAAGAAAAAAGGCACTTATGCTATACTGCATAAGCGCCTTTGCCGTTGTTCTTATTATATCTTGTTTTCTTGATTCTTTCAAGATGTCTTTTTAAGATCTTATTTTACGATCAGGGATTTTCCTGTCATTTCTGCTGGCTGTTCCATTCCCATTAACTCAATTAATGTAGGTACGATATCAGCTAAGCATCCACCTTCTCTTAATTTTAATCCTTCTTCAGCATTTACAAGGATAAATGGTACTGGATTTGTTGTATGTGCTGTAAATGGAGCTCCTGTTTCATAGTCTTTTAACTGCTCTGCATTTCCGTGGTCAGCACAGATAAACATCTGTCCATTTACTTCTTTGATTGCTTCTACTGCATCTCCAACGCATTTGTCAACTGCTTCTACCGCTTTGATCGCTGCTTCTTCGATTCCTGTATGACCTACCATGTCGCTGTTTGCGAAGTTCATGATGATCACGTCATATTTGTCAGATTTGATCGCTTCTACAAGTTTTGCACCAACTTCTGGAGCACTCATCTCTGGCTGAAGATCATATGTTGCTACTGCTGGAGATTTTACTAAGATTCTGTCTTCTCCTTCGTTTGGTTCTTCGACTCCACCGTTAAAGAAGAATGTTACATGAGCGTATTTCTCTGTTTCTGCTAAACGTAACTGTTTTAATCCGTGCTGTGCAAGGAATTCTCCAAATGTATTCTTGATCTCTACTTTGTGGAATGCCACTAATTTGTTAGGGATTGTCACATCATATTCTGTGAAGCATACGAATGTTGTCTTGAAGTATCCGTTTGGACGATCAAAACTGTCGAATTTATCATCACAAATAGAACGTGTGATCTCTCTTGCACGGTCTGGTCTGAAGTTATAGAAAATAACGGAATCGTTTTCTTTTAATGTTGCAACTGGTTCACCATTTTCAACAATAACTGTTGGTACCACGAATTCGTCTGTAACATCTTCTTTGTAAGAAGCATCAATTGCATCGATCGCACTGTCAGCTGTATTTCCCTGTCCCATAACGATCGCATTGTATGCTTTCTGTACACGATCCCAACGATTGTCACGATCCATTGCATAGTAACGTCCAGAGATAGATGCCACTTTACCTACTCCGATCTCATCCATCTTCGCTAATAATTCTTCGATGAATCCTTTTCCTGATGTTGGAGCTGTGTCACGTCCATCTAAGAATAAATGAACATATACGTTCTCTAGACCATTTCTCTTAGCCATTTCAAGAACGCCATATAAATGTGTATTGTGGCTGTGTACTCCACCATCTGATAATAATCCAAAACAGTGTAATGCAGAACCATTCTTCTTGCAGTTTTCAATTGCTTCTAACATTGCTTCGTTCTTAAAGAAATCTCCATCCTGGATCTCTTTTGTGATTCTTGTTAATTCCTGATATACGATGCGTCCTGCACCCATATTCATATGCCCTACTTCAGAGTTACCCATCTGACCTTCTGGAAGTCCTACTGCCATTCCAGATGCATTTCCTTTTACGAATGGGTATTCTTTCATTAATTTATCCATTACAGGAGTCTTTGCTTCTGCTACTGCATTGGCTTCTTTGTTTTCATTTAATCCATATCCATCTAAAATCATCAGGACTGTTGGTTTTTTACTCATTATTTTCTCCTTCATTTCCCAAAAATTAATCTTATTTTATGTCCGTTAATATTATAACGATTTTCTTCTTGAAATTCAACTATTATATGATTGTATTTATGGACGTACATTTTAATCTGGAGTATAATATATTCAGATACAATTTTATATAACTAATATGTTGATTCGTCTTTTCTTTGCTTGCATATTAGTTTTTACAGATTTGGAGGTGCTTAGTATGCTTCATGAAGTTAGTTTTCATTCCTTTAATGACCGTGATGAGGTGCAAGGTTGGGTTTATGTACCTGCCTGCAAACCAAAAGGAATTGTACAGGTGATCCATGGCTTTGGTGAACATTCCCGTCGTTATTTCCATATGATCGTAAAATTTATGGATGCAGGGTATATCGTTGCTGCAGATGACCATGTTGGACATGGAAAAACTGCAATGTATAACGATACCTGGGGTGACTGGGGTGATGCTGGTTTCCATACAATGATGGAAGATGAACATAAGTTAAAAGAAATCGTCAGCAAAATGTATCCTGATCTTCCTTATTTTATGTTTGGACACAGCATGGGATCTTTTATTACGAGAGATTTTGCTGCAAAATATGGAGAAGAACTTGCAGGAATCACAATCTGTGGTACAGCTGGTCATTTCCGTGGTGCTACAGAAGCTGAATCTGCCTTATTGGCTGCTGTAGCTGAAGGAAAAGGGAAAGAATCTGACCCTTCCTTTACTGCTGATCTAATGGGTTGGATGTGTGAACGTTGTGGTAATATTTCCATAGGCAATGAATGGATCTGTTCTGATCCTTATGTTCAGCGAGATCATGCAGAAGATCCATTTGATGCATTTACCCGGCCAACTACAAATCAATCTCTGCTTTATTTTGTTCAGATGATGAAAGCGATCACTGGTACCGAATGGGCTGGCAAGATTCCTTCTGATCTTCCGATTTATAATATCGGTGGAGATCAGGATCCTGTTGGTGAATATGGAAAAGGTATTTATGAAGTTACCAACTGGCTTGTAGATACTGGACATACAGTAAAAACTCGTGTTTATTCTGGTTACCGCCATGAGATTCATAATTATGATGAAATCAAAGATGAGGTGGAAGCTGGTATTATTTCTTTTATGGATTCGATTTTAGATGAATAATATACATACCAAATTGTAAACAAAACACCACAGGAGATCTTTATTTCCTTCTGTGGTGTTTTTATTTCAGTTGTACTATTTTAATTGACTTAATAAAGATGTTCCGATCGTTCCTTCTGGCATCGTAACACCAAAATTATCTGCGATCGTAGCTCCGATCACTGCAAATGTATCTTGATCTTCTATCCTTCCATTTTCTTTCATAGACTTTGAATATGCGATAAATGGTGTGTATTCTCTTGTATGGTCTGTTCCTGTATAAGTTGGATCATTTCCATGATCTGCGGTGATGATCAATAAATCATCTTCTTTTAAAACTTCTAACAGATTTCCTAAACCAACATCAAATTTCTCGATCTCTTTTGCATAGCCGACTGGATTTCTTCGATGTCCCCAGAGTGTATCAAAGTCTACCAGATTGGTAAAACAAAGTCCATGAAAATCTTCTTTGCATACATCCACGGTCTGCTGCATTCCATGCACAGAGCTTTCAGAATGATATGCTTTTGTGATTCCTTCTCCACAGAAAATATCATTGATCTTTCCTACTGAAATTACGTCAAATCCTTCATCTTTTAATGCATTTAAAGCAGTTCTTGAAAATGGTTTTAAAGCATAATCCCTTCGATTGCTTGTTCTTACAAATTCGCCTTTTTTCTTTCCCACATATGGTCTTGCAATGATTCTTCCGACTTTCCATTCATTTTTCATCGTAAGCTCTCTTGCGATCTCACAACAGCGATAAAGATTCTTAAGATCAAAAGTTTCTTCATTTCCACAGATCTGCATCACAGAATCGGCAGATGTATATACGATCATTGAACCATTTTTAATCTCTTCTTCACCTAATTCATCCAAAATCTGCGTTCCACTGGCACATTTATTGCCAATAACTTTCTTTCCACATCTTTCTTCTAATTCATGGATCAATTCTGGTGGAAAACCTGTGTCTGTAAAGGTAAGAAATGGTTTCTCGATCTTAAGTCCCATCATCTCCCAGTGACCTGTCATAGTGTCTTTTCCGTTACTAGTTTCTTTTAATCTGGTATAGTAGGCAATTGGATGTTTTTCTTCTTCCATTTCTTTTGTTGGATGCAAATTTAACAATCCAAGCTTTTTTAGATTTGGAATATTTAATGTTCCCACGATATCACAGATATGCCCAAAGGTGTCTACATCATGATCTCCAAATCTGGCTGCATCTGGCATTTCTCCGATCCCTAAGGAATCTAAGACAATGACAAAAATTCTTTTGTATTTCTCCATATCATATGCCCCCTTTTCATCTACTCTCGGAATCTTTTTTGTGCTTGATCTTATTATAAACCGATTTATTGCTTGCTTCTAGTCTTTTATTTCTTTAATCTTTTAACGAATTCTACCATTATATAAAAAAGAAAAAATCCCCCGGATATTCAATATCCGAGGGACCCATCATTTAATTAATCAAATTTATTTATAGTTTACGATTTTACCAAAGTCTGGTTTTAATGATGCTCCACCAACTAATCCACCGTCGATATCTGGCTGTGCAAATAATTCTGGTGCGCTGGCTGCAGATACAGATCCACCATACTGAATGCGGATTGCTTCTGCTGTAGCTTCATCATATACTTCTGCGATACATGCACGGATTGCTGCGCAAACTTCCTGAGCCTGTTCTGTAGTTGCAACTTTACCTGTTCCAATAGCCCAGATTGGCTCATAAGCGATAACTGCAGTCTTAGCCTGGTCAGCACTTACTCCCTGGAATGCGATCTTGATCTGCTGGCGAACGAAGTCGATTGTAACTCCCTGTTCTCTCTGAGCAAGAGTTTCACCACAGCAAACGATTGGTGTAATTCCATGTTCAAAAGCTTTTAATACTTTCTTGTTAACAGTTTCATCTGTTTCAGCAAAGTATTCTCTTCTTTCAGAATGTCCAAGAATAACATATTTTACTCCAAGATCTGTTAACATGTTAGGAGCGATTTCTCCTGTATAAGCTCCACTTTCTTCAAAGTACATATTCTCAGCACCGATTGCAATATTGCTTCCTGCTGCAGCTTCAATTGCTGCTGGAATATCGATTGCTGGTACACAGAATACTACATCAGAAGTTTCACTTGCTACTAATGGTTTTAATTCTTCGATTAATGCTTTTGCCTCGCTAGGAGTTTTGTTCATTTTCCAGTTTCCTGCTACGATTGTTTTACGCATAAGACTAATATCCTTCTTTCTTGACATTTTGTTTATAAAGTGTATTAAATATTAAATATTTAAGTGCAATGATTATTTGTCGTTGGCTGCTACTACACCTGGAAGGTCTTTTCCTTCTAAGAATTCAAGAGAAGCTCCACCACCTGTAGAGATGTGTGTCATCTTGTCTGCAAATCCTAACTGGTTAACAGCTGCTGCAGAGTCTCCTCCACCGATGATTGTTGTTGCATCTGTATCAGCTAAAGCCTGAGCAACGGCAATTGTTCCTTTGGCAAGGATAGGATTTTCAAATACACCCATTGGTCCATTCCATACAACTGTTTTAGCAGTTTTAACTGCTTCTGCGAATTTCTCACATGTAGCTGGTCCAATATCAAGTCCTTCTTTATCAGCTGGAATTGCATCAGCTGCTACAACAGATACTTCGATCTCAGCATCGATAGGATTTGGGAATCCGTCTGCTACTGTTGTATCGATTGGAAGATATAAATTCTTTCCTAATTTCTCTGCTTTTGCCATCATTTCTTTACAATAGTCGATTTTTTCATCGTCTACTAAAGATTTACCAACTTCTAATCCCTGTGCTTTTAAGAATGTATAAGCCATTCCTCCACCGATGATCAGTGTATCACATTTTTCAAGTAAGTTATCAATTACTTTTAATTTGTCAGCAACTTTCGCTCCACCTAAGATGGCTACCATAGGTCTTTCTGGATTATTAACCGCATTTCCTAAGAAATCGATCTCTTTCTGCATTAAATATCCTACAACGGCTGTGTCAACATATTCTGTTACACCAACGTTTGAGCAGTGTGCTCTATGAGCTGTACCAAACGCATCGTTTACAAATACATCACAAAGGCTTGCAAGATCTTTGCTGAATGCTTCACCATTTTTAGTTTCTTCTGCTCTGTAACGAGTATTCTGAAGAAGTACTACTTCTCCATCTTTCATAGCAGCTACTGCTGCTTTTGCATTATCTCCGACAACATTGTCATCTGCTGCAAATTTAACTTCCTGTCCTAACAGTTCGCTTAAGCGTACTGCTACTGGTGCTAAAGATAATTCTGGTTTTGGTTCTCCTTTAGGTTTTCCTAAGTGAGAGCAAAGGATTACTTTTCCACCGTCAGAAATCAGTTTCTTGATTGTTGGAAGTGCTGCTACCAGACGATTTTCATCTGTAATCTGTCCGTCTTTTAAAGGCACGTTGAAATCGCAACGTACTAAGACTTTCTTTCCTGCTACATTAATGTCATCTACAGATTTTTTGTTTAACATGTTTCGTTTTTCCTCCTAAGATTGTATGCCATAAGGCATATCTTAATTGATCAGGGTTTCTCAATCCTTGATTAAAAATAGGGGCCCGGTCCAAAAGACCGGACCCCTTATCTGAGTCTTATTACACTGTATAATTACAGGCCTGTCCTCATTCCAATATCAAATTAAGCTAATTCAGCAAAGTATTTGATTGTTCTTACCATCTGGCTTGTGTAAGAGTTTTCGTTGTCATACCAAGATACAACCTGAACCTCTGTTGTTCCATTATCTAATGGAAGAACCATTGTCTGTGTAGCATCGAATAAAGAACCATATCTCATTCCTACGATATCGCTAGATACGATTTCGTCTGTGTTATATCCGAAAGATTCTGTCTGAGCTGCTTTCATAGCTGCGTTTACTTCATCAACTGTTACATTTCCTTCAACAACTGCTGTTAAGATTGTTGTAGATCCTGTAGGAGTTGGAACACGCTGAGCAGATCCGATTAATTTTCCGTTTAATTCTGGAATAACAAGTCCGATTGCTTTAGCAGCACCTGTAGAGTTAGGTACGATGTTAACTGCTGCTGCACGAGATCTTCTTAAGTCACCTTTTCTCTGTGGTCCGTCAAGAGTCATCTGATCTCCTGTGTAAGCATGGATTGTGCACATGATTCCAGATTTGATTGCTGCAAGATCATTAAGAGCTTTTGCCATAGGTGCTAAGCAGTTTGTTGTACAAGATGCAGCAGAAATAACTGTATCCTCTGCTTTTAATTCATTGTGGTTTACATTGTAAACGATTGTTGGAAGATCGTTTCCTGCTGGTGCAGAAATAACAACCTTTCTTGCTCCTGCTTCGATATGAGCAGATGCTTTTTCTTTAGATGTGTAGAATCCTGTACACTCAAGTACTACGTCTACTCCAAGTTCTCCCCATGGAAGGTTTTTAGCATCAGCTTCAGCGTAGATTGTGATTTCTTTTCCATCAACTGTGATAGAGTTTTCACCAGCTTCTACTTTATCAGCTAATGCATATGTTCCCTGTGAAGAATCGTATTTTAATAAGTGTGCAAGCATCTTTGGAGATGTTAAATCGTTGATTGCTACAACTTCATATCCTTCTGCTCCGAACATCTGTCTGAATGCAAGACGTCCAATACGTCCAAATCCATTAATTGCTACTTTAACTGCCATCTCAAATTCCTCCTAAGTCTTGATTAATTAAATTTTGATGGATTTGCCAATCTGTTAATCTATTGACAAACTTCCTTTTTATTTTAAACAATACTGACAAAAAATTCAAGTGAAATTTAGTATTTTTATCATGTATACAATAAAACGATTTTGTACAATTCTACCAAATTTTATCCCGTTTCTTCGGCACAATGAATAAAAAACTTTTCCTTATTCTTCTTCATCATTCTGACTTAAAATGTATCTTGCAATTGTAAATGCATATCCTGCGATTCTTTCCATACTAGAAATGATATCAAGGAAATATACACCAATATCTGGAGAACAAGCTCCATCTTTCATTCTCTGAATATGTCTCTTTCTGATGATCTTTCTTGTACAATATACATCTTCTGCATAAGATAATGCTTCTTTTGCTTCTTTGGTATCGTCAAATTCAATCGCACGGATTGCTGACTCAAATGCAGCTCTTACAATATTATTCATATTTCTAAGCTCTTCAATCGCATCTTCTGAAATATTTTCATTCATATCCTTGATATGCTGCAGATATCCTGCCATATTCTCTACATGATCTCCTGAACGCTCAATATCTGTGATCGAATCAAACAGATTGTTGACAACTTTCATCTCTTTTTCTGTGATCGCCAAATGACTGATCTTTACAAGATATTCTGTGATCATTGGTTCTAAATGGTTGATCACCTGTTCATCATTATGAACTTTATCGATCTTACTCTGTCTTGGTTCTCCACTCATTGCTTCTTTTGTTACACGATTTAAATTCTTTAATACGATCTCACCCATACGTACCACTTCTTTCACTGCATTCTCAACTGCAAATGCAGGTGTTTCAAGAATACGTGGATCTAAGTGACGTAATGCTTTCTCTTCTGGTTCTTCTTCTTCGTCTTCTACTGGCTCTTCACGAATGATAAGTCCAGATAATTTTACCAATGCATTCGCGAATGGGAATAACAGTATCGTCACAGATATGTTAAAGATCGAGTGGAAAATGGAAATCTGTGTACTGGATATATGCTGCATTGCAAGATCTGGGAAGATTCCAAAGAAAATCGTCATGATCACCCCATAAATAGCTGCACCTAATACATTAAAACTTAAATGGATCACAGCTGCTCTTTTTGCTGTTTTATTTGCACCCGCACTAGATAAGATTGCTGTGATACAAGTACCAATATTCTGCCCTAACGTAATAAAGATCGCTGATCTCCAGTTTACGATTCCTCTCATCGCTAATGTCTGTAAAATACCGACAGATGCAGATGAACTCTGAATGATCGCTGTAACAACAGCGCCGACTAAAACACCAAGGATCGGATTTCCTCCTAATACCTGAAATGCTTTGTAGAATACCGGACTATCCTGATATACTCCAATGGATGATGACATAGATGATAATCCAATAAATAAAATACCAAATCCGACGGCAATCTCCGCTTTCTGTGTCATCTTCTGCTTATTAGAGAATGTGATGATGAAAGCTCCGATTCCTAAAATAAATGGTGCAAAAAAATCTGGTTTTAACGCTCCCGCCCACTCATTAGCTGATACCAGCCATGCCGTGATCGTTGTACCTACATTGGCTCCCATGATAACACCGGCTGCCTGTGTAAGATTCATGATTCCTGCATTTACAAAACCTACAACCATAACAGTGGTTGCTGATGAACTCTGAATAATTGCTGTAACCAGTGCTCCTACAAGTACACCTAAAATACGATTATTTGTTAAATAGCCAAGCAGGTCTTTCATCTTATTTCCTGCTGTCTTTTGAAGTCCTGATGCCATGATATCCATTCCATACAGGAACATTCCAAGTCCGCCGATAAACGCAAACAGATTACCGACATGTGTTAGTGTATTCATTTTTTACGATTCCTCCTGTGTTTTTACAGACCCTCTTATTGGATCTTCCACATATATTTCATTTGTCGTTATTCCGACATAAATAATTTTAACAAACCTACTCTTATATTTAAAGAACTTTTTACATAGATTTTATTTTTTCTTTACCTTTCTGTCATAATGTATATAATAAAAGTATTATATTAACTATTTACAAAGGAGTTTTTTATGATTCTTGCAGATTATCATTTACATACCAGTTTTTCTTCCGATTCTGAATCTCCTATGGAAGAAATGATCCGACATGCTGTTTCACTTGGTCTTAAAACTATTTGTTTTACAGAGCATCATGATATTGATTATCCTGTTAATCCTGATGGATTTGATTTCCTTCTAGATCTTCCTTCCTATAAAGAAGAAATATTTAAAATGAAAGAACACTATCAGGATCAGATTGAAATCAATTATGGAGTGGAACTTGGATTAATGCCAACAACCCTAGATCAATGTGCTGCATTCGTCAAGGATGAGCCTTTTGATTTTATCATTGGTTCTACTCATATTGTTGATTTTATGGATCCATATGATGCGATTTATTTTGAAACATATCCTGCCCGTCTGGGACTTGCTCATTATTTTGAAGATATCTTAAAAAATATTTCTTCTTTTAATCATTATTGTGTCTATGGACATCTTGATTATGCTGCACGTTATATCAAGGATCCTTCTTTTGAATTCCATTATAGAGATTATTCTGATCTTTTAGATGCCATTTTAAGGATGATCATTGAAAATGGCAAAGGTATTGAAGTGAATACTGCTGGACTTAAATACGGAATGAGTGATCCAAATCCTCATCATGAGATCATAAAAAGATATATAGAACTTGGTGGTGAAATTATTACGATCGGATCTGATGGGCATTGTCCAAAACATATGGCTTATGATTTTTATAAATTACCTGATTTTCTGTCTAATCTTGGAATTCGTTATTATACCGTCTTTCGAGATAAGAAACCTGAATTCATTAAGTTATGAGTTTCTCTGCATAAAAAGGAACGAGACAATAGGCTCATAATATTCCTATTGTCTCGTTCCTTGATTCTAGCTATATTAGAATCCCCTCATCCACTCTGATTTCAAATGAACATTTCCTTTGATTGCTTCGTCTAACAGATTGATCATTGCTTCCTTATCCTGATTTAATGTTCCTCTTAAATTCACATAATTAGATGCATGATTCGATCTGAAAATACAATCTGGGCAATCCATATATTTTAACATTTCTTTTGTCTCGATCAAAATATCATATGGATTTAACAGTTCAAATTCTCCGCTTCTGATCTTATCTGCTAACGGAAGATCTTCTTCTATCATTAATGTAAGCAATCCTATATAATCTGGCTTCATCTGGGATAAAACAAGTCCTGTATCTTTTGCATGTTCCTTCCATAGCCGTCTTCCACCTAACCCTGATATAGCTGTCACAGATAAACGGATCTTTGCCTGTTTTACTTTCTGTGCTGCCTCTATCATCTCTTGTGATGTTACACCTTTTTTCATATATGTAAGGACTTCATCATTTCCTGATTCCAATCCCATATAGATCATAGATATTCCAAGTTCTCTTAATTTGTCCAAATCTTCTTGTTGTTTCATCAAAATGCTTCTTGGCGATCCGTATAAAGTTACTTGTTTACATTCTGGGAATTGATCTTTGATAAAATGAAGGATTGCTTCAAGATCTGTCATCTTACAAATCAATGCATCTCCATCTGCCAAAAAAATCTTCTCTACATATCGATACTTATTTCTTGCATCTTGTAAATCTTCTAAGACTTCTTCTACTTTTCTGATCCTAAATCGTTTTTCTTTAAACATGCTGCAAAAAATACAACGATTCTGACTACATCCGATCGTTACCTGTACGATCAGACTGTATGCTTCACTTGGCGGCCGATAGATCATTCCTTCATATCTCATATCTTATCCTGCTTTCTTAATTATTTTACAATTCTTCTTACAGAAAGTACTTTTCGATAATTAGCCTTTGGTGAAATCTTAATTCCTGTTTTTCTTGAACTTGCATGAACAATCTTTCCATTGCCTATATAAATAGCAATATGCCCACTATAACAGATCAGATCTCCTGGCTGTTTATTACTGTAAGAAACCTTACGTCCTGCACTTCTTTGTGAGGATGAACTTCTTGGAAGATTATATCCAAATGACTTATAGACGCTTTTTACGAATCCTGAACAATCCGCTCCCATATTCAAGTTTGTTCCTCCCCATACATATGGATTCCCAACAAATCGTTGTGCAAAACTTGCAACGGTTTGTCCTTTGTTATAAGTACTTCCCGTAAGTTTTGGTGCATTTGTACTGATATAAACATACTTTTTTAATGCATATCCAGTTTTGTTACCAACTTTAATTTTTCTCCAGCTTCCACTTGTTGATAATACTGTAACTTTTGTTCCTACACTTAGTTTCTTGATCGTTTTAGAACGTTTAGACTTTGCTGTTCTTAATTTGCACCAGTGTTTATAAATCTTTCCACTGTACCCTGATGCTGCCTGAACGGTTGTCGACGATGCTTGATCAGCTATCCTAACTGTCGATATCATTATTACGACTGTCATTATTATAACAGCTACTTTCTTTATTGTCTTTATCATAATTCTGCCTCAATTCTACTCTTTGATATTTTGTTACATTCCTGTTACATTTATTAAAATTAACACATTATTCTTCTTTTGTAAAGTGATTTTGTAGTATTTCGTAATATTTTTGTAACATTTCACAAAGTAATCTTGCTAAAATTCAAAGGGTAAAATCTGACATACGCTTTCTTTTCCTATAAAAAGAAAAAACAGACTAAATAAAATTCAATCTGTTTTCGTAACAGGGGCAGAGAGACTCGAACTCCCAACTGCGGTTTTGGAGACCGATGTTTTACCATTGAAACTATGCCCCTTTATTAAATTGTAAAGGATATACCTTCAAAACAACATACAAGAATCTTTCTACATCTCTTACACTT